>Ga0233404_10000136_pt1 | contig 17991 bp, 13 predicted proteins | sample Na_oxic_2_MG_FD_179861 | JGI IMG/M metagenome (GOLD analysis project Ga0233404, IMG submission 179861) | Seawater microbial communities from Saanich Inlet, British Columbia, Canada - Na_oxic_2_MG | ecosystem: Environmental > Aquatic > Marine > Inlet | place: Canada: British Columbia | collected...
GGGCAAATCTTCTGAAGCTGAACAATTATTAAATCGCTACCTTCAAAATCACTTAATTTCAAATTGCCAATATTTTAGTTTACTTAAGCCAATTTATGATGTGGTTATTTTCAACATGCTCAGGCAAGATTTAGATAGTCTGCCGTTTACCCACTCTTGTAATATCACCAAACCTTGGTGTAAAAAGTGTGCCAAATGTGCTTATGTGTGGTTGAACTACATGGCTTACTTGCCCACCAATTTGGTTAAGCAAATATTTCAAGTCAACCTATTTGACTTGCCGGAAAATCAACTTTGGTTTAGACAGATGTTGGGGCTTTCCCAACACACGCCGTTTGAATGTATTGGTCAAATCAACGAATCTCGACTGGCTTTTGAATTTTGCCGTCGTAAAGGACTTACCGGTAAGGCAATGAAGCTGTTTATTGATGAAGTTAAAGATTTTGATGTCCATGCCGCTGTAAATGAACACACAACGGTCAATTATGATTATTCGTTGATTCCAACAGAAATAGCGAGCAAAACCTTGCCTTTAATGACAGAGAACGCAGAAGTCAGTAAAGAATATATGGAAGGTTTGTTATCATAACAGACAAAATTCAATGATATTCAGGGTTCAATTTTTCCACTGAGTGAACGCCTATGTTTGCCCCTTTTTTAATATTGAGACTCTCCCCCAAAGGATTTATAACAATGTATAATGTAAAATTTTATGATTTACATCCTCCTTTAGCAAATTTGAAAAAAGAAGTATTAAATGGCTTATCAAGTCAACCCAAAGCGATTTCTCCTAAGTTCTTTTATGATCGTAAGGGTTCTTTATTATTTGATCAAATTACCGAATTACCGGAATATTATCCAACCCGGACTGAAATAGCTCTGCTCAAGGAACACGGCGCAGAAATGGCTTCACAGCTCGGAAAAAAATGCCTGTTGTTAGAATTGGGCAGTGGCAGTAGCCAAAAAATTCGTCTGCTACTTGACGCGCTACAACCAGCCGCTTATATGCCAATGGACATTTCCAAAGAACATCTATGGCATTCAGTTCAAACTTTAGCGACAGACTATCCCGATTTAGACATTCATGCTGTTTGTGTAGATTATTCAAGTGATTTTCATTTGCCTTATTCGCCGGATTTCATGGCAAAATCGGCATTTTTTCCCGGCTCTAGCATCGGTAATTTTGAGCCAGATGAAGCCCAGAAATTGTTGCAACGAGCCGCGCAATTATTAGGGCATGGTGGTGTTTTATTAATTGGCGTAGATCTCAAAAAAGATTTACGTCGTCTCAATGCCGCTTACAACGATGCCCAAGGTATCACAGCGGCTTTTAATCTCAATTTATTGGTACGCATCAACCGTGAATTAGAGGCTAATTTTGATTTAGCCGGTTTTGATCATCATGCTTTTTATAATGAAAAATTGGGGCGTATAGAAATGCACTTAGTCAGTAATACCTTGCAAACTGTTAAAGTGGAAGGAAAAAGTTTCCTGTTTACTAAAGGCGAAAGTATTCACACTGAATGTTCCTATAAATATACTGAGGAAGAATTTCACCACCTTGCCGATAAAGCCGGTTTTCAACCTAAACAAGTGTGGGTAGATTCATCCCAATTGTTTAGTGTTCATTGCTTACAAGTGGGTTAGGTTCGGCTCAAAGAGTTTGGACGTGTGCCAAAGTATTACGCTTTGGACTCCATAATATAAATTTTGTGCCAAATCTGAAGATTTGGATTCCATAATATAATTTCTTTTTGGAGTCCAAACCTTTAGATTTGGACGTAAGCAGGTTTGGATTCCATAATATAATTTCTTTTTGGGGAGTTCCAAAATTTAAATTATCCTAAAAAGATGTTATTATAGTTTAAGATATAAAACTAAATGTATAGAAAACATGAAATTAACAAAAACATTGAAAGATGTATTTAAAAAAGGTGCCGCTGCCTTAAAAGGAAGCGCTCGTCGTATTTTTATCGGCGGCAGTGGTAGCTGAGTTAGGTAAAGGCGGTCAGATCATTTCCGAACGTGAGTTAGAATGGAATAGAGGCACTATTAGAAATAGTGTTGATACCGTTTTTCAATTTGCCCAAAATATGACATACAATGGTATTTATCCTATTGTTACTATTTTTGCCATTACATCCATCAGGATAATTATTTTTTTGGAACTACCTTGGAGTCCAAACCTTTAAATTTGGACGTAAGCAGGTTTGGATTCCATAATATAATTTCTTTTTGGAGTCCAAACCTTTAGATTTGGACGTAAGCAGGTTAAGTTATGAATATGACAGTAATAAATGTGCTTAATGTCTTGCATCATCCTGATAATGACATATTTGATGTCCATTTACGCCTCGGTCAAGAGGATGACCATTTTAAAGCTAATGTGCAAAACAACCAAGGCATCAGGTGTCTCCAATGTGATGACAACTTGGAAAATATTTTATGGCGGGATTTAGGAGAAGCCAAAAAATTTAATCGACTTGTTTTTTCAGTGTACGAAGGCAAACAAGTGGCATTCCCGGTTAGGATTGGAAATTTTTAGCCGTTCAGGGCTTGAGCAAGGGATTGCCCTTACGTATTAATATTGTTGTAGTGGCAATCCTTATGGTTGCCCTGAGTAATTACTTTCTATTAGTTAAAGGAACCCTATTCGTGAGTGTAACGACTCCCCCTCCCTTATTCATAGGTAAACACATTACCCTTCGCCCTGTCACACCAGCCGATATATCTTTATATTATCGCTGGTTACAAAACCCGATTTTTTTACCCTACAAACCTTACCTTAAACACATCTGCCCAACACCAGCACATTTATTAGCTTATCTCAATTCACAGGCACAAATCGAGCCGCGTAGTGAATTTGAAGCATTGGTTATCCATCAAAAAACGCAAGCTGCTATTGGCATGATTGGTTTAGCAGGGATTGATAGATTTAATAAAAAAGCCGAGTTTTCGGCGGGTTTTATACATGGGCATGGCACCCACGCGCTTTGGGAAGCAATCCACGCCGGTATTGCCCTGAGTTTTGCCACTTTTAATTTGCACAAACTGATTTTTTATACTACCGCCACTAATCATCATGCTCTTAAAATGATGCAGCGTCATGGATTTACACAGGAGGGCTATTTTAAGGAAGAAGTATTAGTGAATGATAATGAACGTATTGATTTATACCGTTTTGCCTTAATGCGTAAAAATTGGACTCAATCTGATTCTTATAAACGCCTTAACCGTATCGCGCCTTTACCAAATGAAACCTAATGTCAATAATCCCCCCACTGCCCTCATCATTGATGCCACCTTGCCCACTTACGATCAAGATTCAGGGTCCTTGCGTCTACTTAGTCTGATGAAAATGCTCGTAAGAATGGGTTATAAATTAACCTTTTTTTCTTATGAAAGACGTTATCATCTCAAATATCGCTATGTGCCTGAAGCTTTAGGCATTGAAGTTTTTAGGGGAAAGCTCCCAAACCTTTTAGCAACGCGAAAGTTTGATTTCGCCTGGATATGTCGAGTACAAACGGCGCATCATTATATTCCCATTATCCGCCTGATGAATCCTGATGCCAAAATTTTTTATGACACAGTAGATATTCACTATATCCGCGAATTGCGCCAGGCTGAAATAGAGGATAATCCTGCCTTAGCAGATCGGGCACTTAAAACGAAACGCAAAGAATTATCCAATTGTCAATTAGTAGATAGGGTAATCACTGTCACGGCTGAAGATGGGCAGCATTTACAAAGCGAATTGCCCCAGCTAAACCTTTCAGTCATTCCCAATATTCATCAGCCACATTCATCACCAGCTGCCCCTTTTGAGTCACGAAAAGACTTGGTTTTTATAGGTCATTATCGCCATAAACCTAATCAAGATGCGGTGTTTTATTTTATTGACACAGTATTACCAAAAATTCATGCTCGCTTACCTGATGTAAAACTCCATCTCATTGGCAGTGCAATGACAAATAAAATCAGAGCATTGGCAAGTACACACGTTAAAATCATCGGCTGGGTAGATCAAGTTGAACCGGAATTTGCCCAACGCCGTGTATTTATTTCGCCACTGCGCTACGGTGCCGGCATGAAAGGCAAATTGGGGCAAGCGTTGTCTTTAGGTTTGCCTATCGTGACAACGACTATCGGTGCCGAAGGCATGGGATTGATTGATGGCGAAATGGCTCTGATAGCTGACGATCCCGATAGCTTTGCAGAAGCCGTTTGTCGTTTATACACCGATTCGGTATTATGGGAAAAACTCGCTCATCAGGGCAAAAATTATATCGAACAACACTATGGCGGTGCCGCAGTATATGAGAAATTATGCCAACTATTAAAAGGCTTTAATCTCCTTCCATCTCCTCTACCAGATTTTTCTGAAGTACCCACGCCTGATTTTTTAAGATTGCCCAACTTTGTTAAAACGCTCAATGCCAATCCGATTCAATTGCCAGACGCGCCTCAACCCCGTGTCAGTATCATCATACCCGTTTTTAATAAAGCCCTGTATTCCTATAACTGTTTATTAGCAATCCAGGCTTGCGATCCAGAAATCAGCAAAGAAGTAATTATCGTTAATAATGCATCCACTGATGAAACGGCTACTTTATTAACACAACTTCAGGGCGCGTTCACGGTTATTAATAATTCAGAAAATCAAGGCTTTGTACAAGCCTGTCTGCAAGGAGTAGAAGTTGCCAAGGGCGAATTTTTGCTTTTCTTAAATAATGACACCCAAGTCACCCCAGGCTGGCTATCCAAAATGCTAAAAGTCATGGATACCGATCCAAAAGTGGGCATCACTGGTGCAAAATTGATTTATCCTAACGGGCGGTTGCAAGAAGCCGGCGGGATTATCTTTAATGATGGCAGCGGCTATAATTATGGGCGCTCACAAAATCCACTGCTTCCACAATTCAATCAAAGTCGAGAAGTCGATTATTGCTCAGGTGCCTGCCTGATGGTGAGAAAAAGTGTCTGGGAGCAATTGGGCGGTTTTGATTTACGCTATGCTCCTGCCTATTATGAAGACACAGATTTATGCTTTGCAGCGCGTCAAGCCGGTTATAAGGTATTTTATTGCCACGAATCTCAAGTCATACACCATGAAGGAATTACCGCAGGTAAAGATATTAAAAGCGGCTATAAAGCTTACCAAGTGGAAAACCGTAAAAAGTTTCAAGAAAAATGGAGAGAAGTCTTATCTAACCATTTCCCCCCACTTCCACAATCATCCTATGATGAAGCTGCCTTTAGACTCGTAAACCCCGTTCCTGTAAAGTTGCCCAAACCTGACAGGTTTCCAAAACCTGTCAGGTTTTCTCCAAAAAACGTTCAACTTGAAATGACAACGACTTGTAATCACCGTTGTTTTTTTTGCCCCGTCTCAGTCGCCAAAAGACCGAAAAGCATACTATCGCTTGAAAAGCTGAAGAAAATTATCACAGGGCTTCGCGCCTACCCAATTGAAACTATCTCTATCGCCGGCTTCAGTGAACCCACGCATGACAAGCAAATTGTTGAAAAAATAAGATTAATACGAGAAGCCGGTTTTTCCGTTTTATTCTTTACCAATGGCTCCGGCTTAAAACCGGCACTCGTTGACGAACTACTTGAACTTGACATAAGTCGTTTCACAATCAACCTTTCAACCATAGATGAAACGCTATATGAAAAAACCAGGGGCAACAAAGATATTAAACAAGTCATCCCCTATCTTGACTACTTATTAGCCCAAATCGAAAAACAGCGCAAAAAAACAGAAGTCATATTGATGGTATTAGGCGCACTCGATCAACAACACGCCACAAATATTCAGCAAATTCACCAACAATTTGCCTATTCACAAATCGCACAAATTAACCTCAGCCCACATGGCGACTTTGCTGGCGAAACAACTCCCCATGTTTTACCCAAACAACTTTATCATCAAAATTTGCGGGGATGTAGCAAAGCCTATCAAAATGAATGGCTGCATTTAACAGCAGAATGCGAAGTCATACTCTGTTGCCAAGACTACCACGCCCTATATCAAATGGGGCATATCGACGAAGCCCCTCTGACAGAAATTTATCAGAGCCAAAAAATCAATCAATGGCGACGCTGGATACAAGGAGAAGAAGAAGCCCCCAAAGACTTTATCTGTCGCTACTGCCTACTAGCCCTCACCGACGATAATTATGCAGAAAGAGTCCAAAAACTATTCTGTCAATCATGTGTGCTTCCAGGTGTGCTAGGCACTCAAGCTTGTCAACGCTGCGAAGTCAGAACGCAAATTGAAAAACAGATTTTTTCTGTAGACACGTAGGGTGTTTTTAAAATACTATACTCAACGTGGGAACAAACTGAACTTTTTTCAATGAGGCAGGTAAATGTCGGGTTACGTTTTTTTGCTGCGCAAAAAAATCTAACCCGACCTACCTGGCTACCTGGCTTATAAGAAAGTAGGGTGGGTAGCTAAACCCACCTTCTTTCTTCTGAGCCAATTTTTATCCATTCTCATGCTTAAAAGCTCGATAAATATCTAAAAGCGCATCAAAGTGTCCAGCGATCTCTTCACTGGCATCATCAATATCAGCAATCAATCCAGTAGAATCATCTATTATAGATTCAGCCGTGCCATAGCTCACATAGTAAGCAGCCACTTGTTCAGGATTTATCCAACTCGCTTCAGGTATGACAGTTTTGACTTCAATTTTAGCTTGCTCGCTGACGTTCGCAACCTGATAGGAAAAGAGAAAATTATTAAAAGCTTTTAAAATATAAGGGCTGTGCGTAGTAATGATAAAACGATTTTTATCAAAATGACAATGATACACACGGCAGATCAACTCAATTAATTTATACTGAGAGTATGGATATAAATGGGCTTCGGGTTCTTCAATGGTAACAAAATTAAGCTGTTCTGAATAAAAAACATCCATCAATATGAGTATCAAGGGAAGCACTTCTTGTTGTCCAGAAGAGGCTCTATCAAGTGTAATATACTGAGCCTTTTCAAAATAAATGCGATTTTCACCATTGATATATTTAAAATGTCCTTTTAGAATGTCTTTTAAGAGAACCCCTAATTCTTTGCTTAAAGTATTACCCCATTTTTTTCTGGATAATTCAAAATGTCGCCCAAAATTTAATATCATTGGATCGATACTAATTGCCTTCGACGTGAGACTAAAAAACGACTCTGAGATTAACGAATAAACGGCTCGCCCTGCCGGAATCAGAGTTGTTTTATACTTTGACTGAGGTAAATTGTCATAACGTATCGTGCCATTTTTAAGCGTGATTTTGCAATGACTCAAATATTCGATGTCCGCGTTTGGATTCTGACGCAAATAATGTTCGCCAAAGAATTTATGAAAAATGGACAACAAATCTTCAGGCTGAGTTTTTAAACACGAAACTGATGTAACATACTTAAAAAAATGTATTAACCTAGCAATTGTTGACTTACCACTCGCTTGAGGTCCAGTAAGGACCATGACTTCCTTCAAATATAATTCAACCTGTTTAAGAGGTCCTAAATTTTTGATAATGATTTTGTCATTCATAATTTCACTGTTTTTAGATTAACTCCCATGTTTATAAAGTAATGTTGCCCTGTCAAATCATCTAAAATGAGCGAAGCCTAATTTTAGCATAGACTACCTATTTTTTTATATATAGCTTTTCAGATAAATATTTTGGCGGAAAGACCTGACAGGTTTTGGAAACCTGTCAGGTCTGAGAACTTTTATTTTTCTGAAAAGCTATAGTACAACGGATTTAGAAAACGCAGTCACAACTGGCTGATACTTCCTCCCGCTTTTAGCTTTAGAAACTTCGTTCCGAGCGAAGCGAGAACATTTATTTTTTGGCTAACAAACTGTTCACTACTTTTGTAGGAATATGAAGAATGCCAAAAATAGTATTTTGAAAACTCATATTTCTAAAAACCATTTTTTTGCTCAATAGGAATTTTTGAAGTCCACTGCCATCATTTCTATAATCTGCCCAAAACTAAGGGCAGCATCATTAGCAGGTAGCTGTTTCCCCAAAAAAACATTAAAATTTTCAGCACGGAGTAATGAAAACACCCGTTCACATAAAACCCGATTTTGGAACACGCCGCCACTTAAACCAATCTGTGTCACACCCTTTTCTTCACGGATGAGACAAGCTAAAGTTCGCAAACTGTCTGCTAAACTGGCCTGAAAACTAGCAGCCCTTGATGATACCGAATCGTGAGCATTAAGCAGTTTATGTATGAGCGGTGCCCAATTTATTTCTCTTATGCCCTGCATTTTATCAATAGGTAAAGGGATAACTTCTCCTACTTCTTGACTCGCGGCTTCTAACATCATGGGCCCTTGTCCCTCATAACTGGCATTTTTTAACAAACCAGTCAACGCTGCAGCCGCATCAAACAAACGCCCTACCGCCGAAGTTCGCGGACAATTCAGTTGTTTTTGCCAAACTTGATAGAGTAAGGAGCTATCAGATATTTTTTCGCCTTCATCCCAATGATAGCCTGTTTCCCAGCATATCGCTAACGCACTACGCCAAAGTTCACGAGCAGCTTTATCACCGCCTGGCGGTGCAAAAGAACGTAAAGTGCCAACACGTTGCCATTGTCCAGGGTAACCATAAAATGCTTCACCGCCCCAAAGCGTCCCATCTTCACCTAATCCCACTCCATCCCAAGTAAAAACTAGCCAAGGTGTTTGGAAAGAAGAATAAAACTCCCCTACCAGTGCTGCGGCATGGGCATGATGATGATAAACCTGATGGACTGGTAAACCGCTTAGTTTCGCCCAACGGCTACTACGGTAATAGGGATGAGCATCACAAACAATGCGTTCTGCCTGAACCGCATAACTCTGTTGCAAATCACGAATAACCTGTTCAAAAACTGCTTGACTGCGTGGTGAACCCAAATCACCGATATGAGCAGAAATCACTACCCGATTTTTCCAAGCAAGCGCTACGGTATTTTTTTGTTGTCCCCCCACCGCCAGTGTCGGTTGGGATAATTCAAAGGGTAAAGTCAGTTCTGTGGGTGAACAACCGCGTCCTAAACGCAAAGGGCGTGGCATACCTTGGATAAAACGAAAAACAGGATCATCAACCGGTCGAACAATAGGGCGATTATGATGCAGGAATTGTTGGGTGATATGCCCCAAGCGTTTTTTCACCTCTGTAGAGCTTGTCAAGATAGGTTCCCCACTGACATTAGCTGAAGTCGCAACTAGGGGACCCCCAAAAGCATCCATTAACAAAATATGTAAAGGGCTACACGGTAACATCATGCCCACCTCAGCTAAACCTGGCGCAATTTCACCAGACAAGGGCGTATTTTGAACTTGATTCACCATCACAATTGGACGCATAGCTGATCGTAACCAATCAATATGGTATTTTTCCAGAGTGACAAAGGGTTTTAGACCGGACAAATCCTCACTTTGATCATCAGGAAACAAAAGAGCCAAGGGTTTATGAGGACGAGGTTTAAGCTGTCGTAAATGTTTAACGGCTTCATCATGGCAAGCATCACACATTAAATGATAGCCCCCTATTCCCTTAATTGCAACAATGTCGCCAGCCTGTAAAGCTTGTATACAAGCACTCAGTGCCGCCTCTGTATTGTTAATCCAAATGTCACCCTGTTGAAATGTTAGCCCTGGGCCACACACAGGACACGCCACCGGTTCAGCATGAAAACGGCGATTTTGCGGATCAGTATATTCTGCCTGACACGCTGGACATAATGGAAATCCAGACAAGCTAGTATTAGGGCGGTCATAAGGTAGGCATTTAATAATAGTGAAACGGGGCCCACATTGGGTGCAGTTAATAAATGGATAACGGTAGCGCCGATCCGCAGGATCATATAACTCTTTCAAACAATCCTGACATGGCGCATAATCCGGAGGGACATGAATCATAGCCTCCGTGCTTGAATCACTAGATAATATCTGGAATCCATTGAGGCGCGGCTGTTCAATTGTCTGGTAGGAGACAATTTTGGGTTTTGCCAAAGGGGGTGCTTTGGGAAGCAGGGCATGAGCAAAAGCTGCTAAAGAGTGAGGGCAACCTTGAACCACAATTTCGACTTCTCCCAATTGGTTTTTGATCCAACCGGATAATTGAAATGTAGTAGCCAATCTATAAATGTAGGGGCGAAATCCAACACCTTGAACTTGTCCATTTAGAATCCAACGTTGGGTTTTCACTGTTTTTGTTGCTTTTTATCACTATACTATAGCTTTTCAGAAAAATAAAAGTTCTCAGACCTGACAGGTTTCCAAAACCTGTCAGGTCTTGAAGCCAAAATATTTATCTGAAAAGCTATACAAGTGGTTTAATTTGGGCGATGCAGTAGCTACCACTTCGTTTTTTCAAGAAATCAAGTTTTGAAAAAGCTTGGTTTTTAATTTCTAATAAATTTCAAGTACGCTCAGTATATCCTACATCGTACCACAAGGAATCCCCATCCCACAGACCCCCAGCACGGGTACCAGTGTGTGCAGATAGTCCGTACTGTGACTTGCGGTGGTGATGTAGGTTTTTGGTTTGGTGGATTGTCGATTTGGTTTGTGTTGTAGACTTCTTAACCTTTTGAGTCATTTTCATTTTTTTTAATCCTCTACAATGATTTTTAACGTAACGCACGATATATGAAAAAATATAGTTGATCTGGAGCAGGTATGCCACATCTCAAAAAAATTAGGTGTAGCGCAATGATGGATAAACTGCTTATCCGATGCCAAGTTATCTAGTGAAATATTGGTATCCTATTAAAATTTGGTGGTTGGATCGAAATGTAGAAATGTAGGGTGGGTAGAACGATAGTGAAACCCACCATTTTTCAACGGAACGGTGGGTTTCCATTTCATTTCTACCCACCCTACATTAAGAAATACCACCCAATTTTGATAGGATACAATTCTTGGCTACTTTTACTCAAAAGTTGAAATAAAACTTAGACTTAACTTATGCCTTGCCGAAATCGTGCATTTTCATGCTGTGGCTATTAGTTACAAAAGATAAGCATTTAATCTCAGTTTTTATCACAATGAGCGATATGTTATCATGAAATTGAGTACAAGTCAATATATTTAAATGCAATATAAAATAATTATAGCATTTCCCTTTTGAGTGAAGTACATCTTTTGTAGGGGCAAGACTGACTGGTTGCCCTTTTTTATATCTCACCCAAACGAAAAACGCTATAACCGTTTGGTTCAATTATTTATCTGAACATCTATAGGTGAAAAGCACACACAACTTGTTATATGAAAAGCACACAAAACTTGACTTCTTATGGATGGCAAGCATCACAATTACATCAAGCCCTATCAATACTTGCTAAAAAGGCAGGCTTACTTTCCAGTTGGCCCGAAACCTTGTCAGGCTATTATGGTCCTGCGGATAATAGCGTTATTGACCAATGGATGGTAGCCACTACCGAACAGATTGGTCTTAAAACTGAAGCGGTAGAAATAGCTTATGGGGAACTGGAAGAAAGAATACAACAAATTGGTCCGGCTTTGATTCGCTTACCGAGTGAAACAACACCCTTGTTTTTGGCGGTACTTAAAGGAGGCAAAAAAGGCATCAAGGTCATTACGCCTAACTACAAAGTGCGGTACCTAGATTTAATAGAATTGCGGGATGTATTGGTTTCTGACTTGGAAGCCCCCATCGCTCAGACCATTGCCACATTACTCACCGAGGTCAATGTACCTGAAAAACGACAAGCTGCTACTAAAAAAGCTATTTTACGTGAGCAACTGGGTTCAGTACCGATTGGAGGCTGTTGGCTTTTGCGTCTTTCACCTGGGGATGATTTTTTTAAACAGATTCGTTCTGCCCATTTGCCACGTCAGTTATTAATCATTCTTGGAGCGAGTCTTATTGGACAATTGTTGATGTTGTTGGGATGGTGGCTGCTTGGCAGAGGCGCATTAGAAGGGCATTTCGAGTTGGCTTGGTTATCGGCTTGGGCTTTGCTATTATTCACGGCAATTCCGATACAATTACTTAGTGTTTGGATGGAAAACCGACTTTCCCTCAGTTTGGGTAGCTTATTTAAACAACGTTTGTTATACGGTATTTTGCAACTAGAACCAAAAGAAATTCGTCATAAAGGTTCAGGGCAATTTTTAGGACAGGTGATGGAAGCGGCTTCCATAGAATCGCTGGCTTTGGGCGGTGGATTAGTCACACTGGTTGCCGTATTGGAACTCTTTATCGCCGTCGGCGTTTTAACTATCGGGGCTGGGGGGATATTTCACGCCTTGTTACTACTAGGCTGGCTCGCATTTACTGGCTGGCTGTGCTGGTATTATTACCTACATTCAAATCGATGGGTAACTATTTACCGGGAAATGACTAACGATTTGGTGGAACGCATGGTAGGGCATCGCACCCGTTTAGCGCAGGAATCCCCTGAGCATTGGCATGATGAAGAAGATCAATTTCTGGAAGGCTATCTGCGCTATTCAAAACGAGTTGATCGTTTTAATATTGTTATCAAGGGCGTTGTGAGACGTGGTTGGCTGATTGTGGGGCTATTAGGCGTGGTTTACACTATTATTACAGCACCAACAGCTTCTACAGCCTTAGCAATTAGTTTAGGTGGTATTTTGCTGGCTTTGCAATCCTTAGGGCATTTTGTCACTGGCATAGCTAGTTTTACCAGTGTTATGATTACATGGAAACAAGTCGCACCGCTTTTCCATGCCGCCACTCGTGATCAACAAAAACAACCTTCTTCTCAATTTATCTTGTCAAGCCAAATCAAAAGGAAGCCGGCACAAGTGCCTGTTTTAAGCGCACAGAATTTAAGTTTCCGTTATCACGCCAATGCCGAGCCTATTTTGCAAGCATGTCAGCTAGAAATTCAAAAAGGAGATCGCCTATTATTGGAAGGACCATCTGGCGGTGGAAAATCGACCTTATCTGCCCTATTAGCAGGTTTGTTGGTACCCGAATCAGGCGAATTATTATATTGGGGTATAACTCAGCAAAGGATTGGTCTCAAAGTTTGGCGAAAACAAATCGTGACGGCGCCACAATTTCATGAAAACCATATATTTACTGAAACATTTCTTTTTAATCTGTTGATGGGGCGGCGTTGGCCCCCATTGTCGAAAGATTTGATAGAGGCTGAAGCTTTATGTAAAGAACTGGGACTTGGTGATTTGCTTAAACGGATGCCGGCGGGATTACAGCAAATGGTTGGTGAAAGTGGTTGGCAACTGTCTCACGGTGAACGCAGTAGGCTATATATTGCTCGTGCCATTCTCCAACAAGCTGATTTGATTATTTTAGATGAAAGTTTTGCGGCACTGGATCCGGAAAATCTTAAACGCGCTTTGGAATGTGTGCTACGCCGTGCATCGACTTTATTGGTGATTGCACATCCTTAATCAGTTATCAGTTATCGAACATGATAAGAAATACGATTTTTCTAAAAAATCGTATTTCTTTAAGTCCTTGGATTGCAGCTTATTATCAGATTGTGTGGCTCTCTTTGCTTGAATCATTTTTAATTTCTCATGGTTTAGCGTAATAAAAAGATAGAATCTTGTAACCAAAACAGGCAAATGCCATACTTGACTCCAATTATTAAATTTAAGCGTTATGAACACCTATAATGAGTGACTATCATTTTTCAAGTCACCCATAACAGGTATAATATAGCGTTTCCCGATTGCTATCAGCACATTATTCGTAGGGGCAAACCTGCGTGTTTGCCCTTTTTTGTATTTAACCAAAACGGGAATTGCTATAACACGAAAAAAGAAAAAAACAACCATGCTATTTTTTTATAAACAAAAAATCCCATCATTGATAACTGATAACTAAGATAACTATGGCTACACCATTCTCACGCACAACACGTTCACTCCAAAATGATAATGACTTCCTATCGCAGGCTGGGTTATTAGTTGCGATATTGTTTGCGATAATGTGGGGATACTGGTTTCTCACGGCTAAAATAACCTCTTATGAAGTCAGTCAAAAACTGTATGTCACTGACAAAGAAAAACTTTTCCGTCAATTTTCGCAGGGTGAAGGAGCAAAAAGAGTACAAACCATTAGAAACCGATTGATTATCGCTCAATTTCCCGAAACAGCCATAGACAATATCCAAATAGGGCAGGATGCATTGATACGTTTGGATGGAGATGATAAACTAACTATTTCAGCGACAGTGATTAATGTTAGGCAAACAGCGGGAAAGACAATCGTTGAATTACGAGCCGAAATAGATGCCAGCCTTCCAAATCCTTTTAAAGAAGGGGATGGTGGAAATGTTAAAATCGAAGTCGAATATGTCACCCCGGCAGTCATGGTGTTACGGGCTTCTGGCATGTTTACAAAAACGCCCTCGTTATCCTCCAGCCCTCAACGACGGGATTGAAACAAATGATATTCGATAATTCTCCCCCTCAACGTCGCTTTTTAGTACCCGAAGTGGTGCAAACCTCAGCAATGGACTGTGGTCCAGCAGCACTAAAAGCTTTATTGGAAGGTTTTGGAATTAACGTCAGTTATGGTCGTCTCCGCGAAGCTTGTCAAACCGATGTGGATGGCACATCCATTGATATGTTAGAACAAATTGCCAACCAATTAGGCTTGGAGGCGCAACAAATGATGGTGCCTTTGGACCATTTGTTCTTGTCAGAGTCTCAGTTATTGCCCGCTCTAACTGTAATACGTTTGCCCAATGGATTGACGCATTTTGTGATTATTTGGCGACAACATGGGCAATTTGTTCAGATTATGGACCCTGGCATGGGGCGACGCTGGGTTACTAAAAAACGTTTGCTTGATGAGTTATATCTTCATATTCAAGCGGTTCCAGCAGAAGTATGGTATGATTGGGCAAGTTCAGATGGTTTTTGTGGACCTTTGCGCCAACGCTTGGCAGAATTAAAAATTGACGAGGCAGACAGAGAACGACTGCTACAGACCGCTTTGGAAACACAGGATTGGAAACCGTTAGCTACCCTAGATGCGGTAACGCGCATGGTAGAAACTTTGGTCCGTACTAAAGGGCTAAAATCTGGCACCGAAGCAGCGAGTGTCTTGGAACGTTTTTTTCAGAAAGCGCAACACGTTTCTGCGGATAAAATCGATATCCCACAAGCTTTTTGGTCAACTAAAGCTTTGCCCAATGACGAACAACAAGTCTTATTCCAAGCAACAGTCGTTTTACAAGTAAGTGGTATCAAGGAAAAGATTCAAGACGATGAGGAGTTAGATGAACCAAAACCCTTGCCGCCTGAATTGGCAGCTATCCTTTCTGAACCCGCTAGTAGTCCAGAACATGGAATTTGGCAGGCATTCAAAAAGGATGGTTTTTTGACTCCTACCTTTTTATTGATAGCACTCTTCATTGCAGCAATTGGAGTCACAATTGAAGCCTTATTATTCAAGGGATTATTAGATATTGGTCAACATTTGGGACTCGTGGAGCAGCGCATCGGTGCAGTTGAGGCATTATTTGCCTTTTTTTTCATTATGTTATTATTAGCAATGCCGATAAATTCTAGCGTCACAGGTATGGGAAGACGATTAGAAAGCCGCTTGCGTCTCGCTTTTCTGAAAAAAATTCCGCGTTTAGGTGATCGTTATTTCCATAGTCGGCTTACTTCGGATATGACAAACAGGGCTTATGAACTAAGAATCATACGCACCTTGCCTGAACTTGCTATCACCTTTTTACGTCTGAACTTTCAGCTAATACTGATCACCATCGGTATTATTTTTCTTAGTCCCGACAGCCTATTTTACGCCATTTTGGCAAGCGGGATAGTGATCAGCCTATCACTTTTTAGCCAATCCTTATTAAGAGAACAAGATTTGCGCTTCCGCACCCATGATGCTGCTTTGAGCCGTTTTTATTTGGATGCTTTATTAGGATTGGTACCGATTCGCACACATGGGGCTGCACAGGCACTTCGTAGTGAATATGAAAGCTTATTGGTTAATTGGACCCACGCCGGTTTAGATTTGGCACGGATACGCGTGTTGATTATTGGTGTTGAATCGCTGGTGAATACAGGTTTTGCGGTGTTGATTTTATTTGATTATGTGGCGCAAGGTGGTGAAGCCAGCGGTGTTTTAGTTCTTCTTTATTGGGTACTCCAATTGCCAGCACTGGGGACAGAGATAGCCAGTACCGCGCAACAGTATCCGATGCTCCGTAATCGGGTACTCCGCCTATTAGAACCTTTGAATGCCCCGGAAGAAACGGAAATGTGGTATAAAGAACAAACACCGTCTTCGCAAGTCAGTAAGACGGATCAAGGTGTTGCCCTTGAATTAGATAATGTCAGTGTCCAAGCTGGTGGACACCTTATATTGCATGAAATTTCGGCGAATTTTGCGGCTGGTGAACATGTTGCTATTGTCGGTTCATCAGGTGCTGGTAAATCAAGCCTAGTAGGGCTATTATTGGGATGGTATTATCCTGCTGAGGGAACGGTTCGGGTTGATGGTGAATTATTGCAGGGAGAAGGACTCCATACTCTGCGTAAAGAAACGGCGTGGGTGGATCCAACAGTACAAATCTGGAACCGTTCTCTACGCGATAATCTTTACTATGGCATACAAGGTGCCGCAGCAGAGTCGCTGGAAACGATAATAGAACAAGCGGATTTGTTTGAAGTTTTAAACAAATTACCAGACGACGTAAAAACACCCTTAGGTGAAGGGGGCGGTTTAGTTTCAGGCGGAGAAGGACAACGGGTGCGTTTAGGTAGAGCTATGCTTCGACCCGATGTGCGATTGGTGATACTTGATGAGCCATTTCGTGGTTTGGATCGAGAAAAACGCCGAATATTGTTAGAACGATGCCGTCGCTATTGGCAGGAAGCCACGCTGTTATTTATATCGCACGATGTCGGTGATACCCAAACATTTGAACGAGTATTGGTTGTGGAAGAAGGGCGCGTTATCGAAGATGATGCCCCTAAAACGCTCATGCAACAAGATTCACGCTACCGAGCTTTGTTAGACGCAGAAGAAGTAGTGCGTCGTGGATTATGGGAAAGTGCGGAATGGCGACATTTGTGGTTAGAAAAAGGGCAGTTACATGAAAAAGGTATACTCAGTACGGACATAAATTGAAGTTTTTTCATTTAGTCAAACCTGACAGGTTTTAAAAACCTGTAGGGCAGTTACATGAAAAAGGTATACTCAGTACGGACATAAATTGAAGTTTTTTTCATTTAGTCAAACCTGACAGGTTTTAAAAACCTGTCAGGTTTCAAAGGGCAAACTTAGAATCACGAATAAAATACAGCTAACCAAATAACTTCTTCACTTGTCCATTCAACTTTATGTTTTGCATAAGCCTTTATATTGACAAAATCCCCTTCATTGAGACGAATAATTTTATCACCCAACTCAAATCTTAATTTAGCCGATCCTTTTAAAACAATTACCCATTCATTTTCAGTTTGAGCATACCAAAAATTAGGTGCTGATTTATGTCCTTGTGAAACAATTCTCTCAATTCTAACGCCATTGGAATTGACTAAAATGTTTGTCAGTTCCTCAGGTAATTGTTTTGGTATGTTATCAAATATGTTCATTATGGTTACTCTGGTTTCCCTAAACAGCGGGTAGTCCCTACAAAAGCAATGGAGGTCTTATAAATCAATGAGTTACAAAATATCGTCCTGAAATGTAGGGTACCAAAACGGGTAATACCTTGGATTTTTTCCGAAAAATTTGGTAGCGATCCCACCAAAAATTAACACCTCCAAAAGTAAACGTAGGGTGCGTCCCACGCACCGTTTTTTTAGACGAAAATGAATGATGATTATTGTGCCGGATGAGGGTGGTGCGTAGTAAACGTAGGGTGCGTCCCACGCACCGTTTTTTTAGACGAAAATTAATGATGATTATTGTGCCGGATGAGGGTGGTGCGTAGGACGCACCCTACGCTTGCTTAATCCAATCATCAATAGTAAACGTAGGGTGCGT
>Ga0233404_10000137_pt1 | contig 17973 bp, 16 predicted proteins | sample Na_oxic_2_MG_FD_179861 | JGI IMG/M metagenome (GOLD analysis project Ga0233404, IMG submission 179861) | Seawater microbial communities from Saanich Inlet, British Columbia, Canada - Na_oxic_2_MG | ecosystem: Environmental > Aquatic > Marine > Inlet | place: Canada: British Columbia | collected...
CACTCCCGGCGAAGCCTTTAAGTTCTTGAATTATATAAGTAATAAGGTTAATATCATCAGGCATTGCGAATCCTTTGAATGTTATTTTAAGATACAAATAATTTTACGGTGCGTGGGACGCACCCTACGCTTGCCGCCAGGTCTTAAAGACCTCGCAGGTTTACACCTGGATTTTCGGTCAGACACTAATTAAAATCAATTTAAGCTCTTGTCTTGGTTTAGGCAACGAATCAATGGATTAGTTTTTAAAATCCTTTCATAGACAATAGAAGAAAATAGCAATCCAACGGCAAATCCTCCAATATGCGCTGCCCAAGTCGCTTCCTCATCACCCATCAGGAAGAACACATTGAGTGCCAGCCAAATTCCAAAATACCAAACGGGGGAAATTTTGCGTTGAAAAATTACGAACATAAACGTCAATTTCGCCTTACGAAATATATACATGTAGGCTGCCATAACACCTGAAATAGCACCACTTGAGCCGACTAAGGGAAAAGAGGCTGAATGTCCAAGAGTTAGTTCATATCCCACATGGCTCATTCCGGCAGCTAAACCACAAAACAAATAAAATAGGGGAAACATAATGCGCCCCATCGCGTCTTCAACATTATCCCCCAATATATATAGGAAGTACATATTTACAATTAAATGTAGCCACCCGCTATGTATAAATTGATGGGTTAACAAAGTCACAAACCAATTAAGTGAACCTATTTTTTCAGGGATCAATCCCCAGAGATAGAGGATGTCTATGGGAGTTTGGGCTGTGATGACAGGTAATATTAATAGCCCATTTATAACCAGTAAGATCATGGTTATGATGGGAAATCTCCGTGGCTGGGTGTTGAATTCAACTGGCACAAACAGACATAATTGAAACAGCCAATTTCCCCAGGTGGTTTCTCTTTGAATTTTTTCTACCGCGCTGGGGTATTCATAAAATATTTTTACCTGATCTAATTTCTCCTTATCTAACCAAATTCCATGACAAGAATGGCAAATATCAATTTTCAACTCACTATCTTTTTCAAATCGATAGGTTTCCAATGAATTCTTGCAATGGGGGCAATGTTTTTGGGATTCACCCACTTTTTGTCCTAGGCTTTCAATAATAGGACCCTCGCGAGGATAATTAGGATCGTAGTTATGCACCACTTTATCCAAGTCGTTGCGATCAAACCATAATCCCTCACAATGCACACAGGCATCAAGTTCAACGTTCTCAGAACGTATAGGTTTTAGGAGATGATGATGACATTGAGGACAATTTAAAGAAGCCATATATACAATTGTGAATTGTGAATTGTGAATTGTGAATGAATAACGAATAATACCTGAACTCAGAAAATTATTTTCACGATTTTGAAGCTCGTAGGGTGTATAAGCGAAGCGTCATACACCGATACGACTATCGCTTATGCACCCTACAAATCTATAGAATTCGTCAGCTCGTAGGGTGTATAAGCGAAGCGTCATACACTGATACGACTATCACTTATGCACCCTACAAATCTATAGAATTCGTCAGGTGTATCGCTGCGCGTCAGACACCTTAATCCGATTTAATGGGAATAAAACAATTATTGAAAGGTGCATGACGCTATCGCTTATGCACCCTACAAATCTTATAGTTTCATACACCTAACGAGTTATTTATTCGGATTATAGTGTATAATCTTAACACACTAAAATAAGGAAAACTCTATGACAATTCATCTCAATCTTGAACATATCCTTGCCCTCGCTGCCGGCATTGGCATTTTAATAAAACCTAAGCTATTGACTTATATCGTGGCGGGCTATTTGATTTTTATAGGTGTTGTTGGCATTTTGGGAATTCATATCGCATAATTATTCCCAAAAAGGGTAAAACCTCAAAACACCCCTTTTCCCAAACCAACTTAAAGCCTCAAGTCGTTTGACTTGGTGCTTTTGTGGAAACAACGAGCTATAGCGTTTCCCGATTGCTATCAGCACATTATTCGTAGGGGCAAACCTGCGTGTTTGCCTTTTTTTGTATTTAACCCAAACGGGAATTGCTATATGCAAATAATTACAGATGAAAATATCCCTTATGTCCAGGAAGCTTTTTCGAGTTTAGGTGAAGTTCATACTGTGGTTGGGCGACATCTTAAACATGCCGATTTAGGCATGGCAGAAGTATTATTAGTACGTTCTGTTTCCCAAGTTGATGAAAAATTGCTGGCTGGTAGTGCGGTGCGCTTTGTGGGTACCGCAACTATCGGTTTAGATCATATTGACTTGGAATATTTACAGCAAGAGAGCATTGGTTTTGCGAGCGCCCCTGGTAGTAATGCCACATCTGCTGCTGAATATGTTATCAGTGCTTTATTGATCACGGCAGAGCGTCAAGGTTTTCAATTAAGCGATAAAACCGTCGGAATTATTGGTTGCGGTAATGTGGGTTCGAGGGTATTCAGTAAGTTAAGGGCATTGGGGGTGAAATGTGTTATTTATGATCCACTCTTACAAGAAATGGATTCCCAAATAGAGTTTGGGAACCAGAAACAATTCCCAATTTCCAATTTCCAATTTCCATACACCGATTTAGACGCGCTATTATCTGCGGATATTATCACGCTACATACCCCCTTGGTAAAAACAGGGCACTATCCGACTTATCATTTAGTCGATACTCATTTTCTTGCCCAATTACGAGACGATGTGATCTTAGTGAATAGTTCACGCGGTGCGGTTATAGATGAAACTGCTTTGTTAAAGGTCCTAAAGGTGCGCCCTGCAATGACAGTTATATTAGATGTGTGGCAAAATGAACCCCTTATTAATTTATCTCTGTTACAACGTGCTGCTTTAGGCACACCACATATTGCTGGTTATAGTTTTGATGGTAAGGTGCGGGGAACAGAAATGCTCTATGCTGCGGTGTGTGATTATTTTCAACATACGCCGGCTTGGCAGATACAAAGTTGTTTGCCAACACCGCCTCTGACTCGTTTATCTTTTTCTAAAAATGTTGATGATAACGTTGCCATACAAACTGCAGTGATGGCTTGTTATGATGTGCGTCGTGATGATGCCGCGCTCCGTCGGATAAGTCAACATCCTAGTCAGTCTTTTGATAATTTCAGAAAACATTATCCAATACGGCGCGAGTGGAGTGGTGTAGAAATTAAATTGCCAAAGGAAAAGTTGGTACTGGCTGCACGATTAAGGGGATTAGGTTTTAAAATTGTTCTTTGAGTTAATCAGAATCAAACGGAGAATACACTTTTTTTTTAAGAAAGAAATCTGATTTTTCCAAAAATCGAATTTCTTTATGGGTTATTTCTAATATACCTAAATGTGATGGCATATTTTTTATAAGAAATCACCTAAGTTCCCATTCCTAAATGTTGTTTAAACCAGGTAATGAGTTCAGTTGTTGATTGAATCGTTTTTCCACCAACGAATTTTATGGAATTAATGAAATTATTTACAATGGTTCGAATTGTACTGTTTTTACATTTTCCTTCTTTTTCTATCCAGTGAATGGTATTTCCAACCACGACAATGCTTCCAGAAACGATAACTGAAGTCACAGAAATAGCAAAAAAACTTAAAGGAACAATGAGTAGGCATTCAGCTGTTTGACACATTCTTGATGCTTCCGACATGCCGACTAATGTCGCTTCAGCTAATGCCTGAGAATTTTCTTCATAAAGCAGCACTAATTCTAGTTTTCTTGTCACTAATTGGCAAGTTGGGTTGTTTTCAGTCACAATGGCAGGTGCAAAGCATCCGACAATGAAAAAAGCAAGCAGCACCAATATAATTATCCGATTAAAAGCGCGGCTGCCACGCCCAAAGCTGAAGTTTTGGACTCCAAAACACCTATTGCTTGGAATCCAAAGCTTTAGGTTTGGCTCTTTTATAGAACTTTTCAGATGAGTACTAATTAATTCGTTTATTTTCATCATTCGTTGTACTCGTAAGATTTTTCGCCTTCCAACATCGCTAACCGTTGTGCTAAACGGCGCATTTTTCTTTCCAACGACGATTGATGTAAGTCAATACTAATCACTTTGACTAAAATCATCCCCATGCCTAAAATAAATAATAATGTTGGTGGATAATTTACTCCCAACTGAGTCGCAAGCCAATCAATTATGCTAGGAAAGATACCTAACAACATAACCATCAATGCAACCAGAAACCACCATAGGGCATGATGAGAATGTAAATGATCGCGGCGAATTAACCATAAGATAGTACTGGCTAAGAATAATCCTAAAATAGCTGAGGTTAATTGGTATGACATTTCATTGTGTAGTATATATAGAGTGGTTGAACGAAAACCTATTTTGCCTTTTAGTTCCCCATTTTAGCAAAAGGAAGGTTAGGAATGAGAATTCAATAAAACCCGAAACTAAACCTGACAGGTTTTTGAAACCTGTCAGGTTTGGTTCAAAGGTTTCGGAAGTTATTAAATCCTCACTCCTTAGGGGGGATTTTCAATTTTTTATAGTTTTTTATTATGTTTAAACCGGGCGAGGCATAAAATGCCTGTGTGTAGCATATATTGGATCACCGCCCACCAGGAGCTAAAAATACGTGAATGTCCGTCAACTCTTGGATACATTAAAATAGGTATTTCAGAAATGTGCAATTTAGCTTTGTGTAATAAAATAAGTACCCCCATATCCTGATAATCCAATAATGTGGCATCGGGTGAAGCAAGGAGTTTGATAGCAGTTCGATTATAAGCTCGTAAACCCGAAGTTAAATCAGAAAGTGTCACACCTGATACAAAACGAAAAAAGGACCAAGCAAATCGTCTTAAAAAACTGCCACGTTGGGGATATGCACCAATCACCACATCACATTGCCCTGAGGCAAGTGGTGCCAATAAAGTTGGAATAGAATCTGCCCTATGTTGTCCATCCGCATCCATAGTAATAGCTGTGTTAAATCCATGCTTAAAGGCATAACGTAAACCTGTTTGTATCGCTCCCCAAGCACCTAATGAAAAGGGCAATGGTAATACAATAGCACCTGCTGCTCGCGCTTTATTTGCTGTCTTATCGGTACTGGCATCATCAATGACTATAACCTGTAAGCCCAAGCGGGTTTTGATTGTAGAGACAATTTTTCCAACTGTGTTAACCTCGTTCTTAGCTGGAATCAGGATAACAATAGGTTCATTGGATTTTATGGGCATAATGGTGGGATGGTGAAAATTGTGAATTGTGAAACGCAGCCAGGTAGATCGGGTTAGATTTTTTTTTGCGCGGCAAAAAAACGTAACCCGACATTTACCAGCCTCATTGAAAAAAGTTAAGTTTGTTCCCGCGTTGCGTATATCAGTCTCTTAATATTTCTTGCTTCACTCGAAACACTGAAAATAGTTTCCATGAACACACATTATATTCATAATTCATTGATAAAAGTCGTTTATCCAATGCAAACGAGTAGTTACCGGAAATAAACATCAAACCGTGTGCTTTTGCTCTGAATGCAATGACGGGGTAACATATCACCTAATACCGGGGCGAGTTTAGGGCGTTTTACCACGACTCGTTGTTGAGTATTGTCCAGGGCGATTTTTAATAACGCGGACGCATCCCAGTCATCACCTACCACCGCTCGAAATAGCCGCATTTCTTTTTTGACGAGAGCAAATTTTTTACGGTGGGGATACATCGGATCTAAATAAATGACATCGGGTTGCTGGTTGGGAGGGAGTTGGGGGAGCCAATTTTGTGCATCACTGTGAATTAGCTGTAAATGTTCAGTGATAAAAGTTCCTATTTTAGGCTCGGCTTGGAGCCGTTTTAGACCGTCAGTTAATAAAGCGGCTACTATTGGGGAACGTTCTAGCATTTGGACATGACAGCCTAAACTGGCTAATATAAACGCATCACGACCTAACCCAGCTGTTGCATCTAAAACCGTAGGAGTCGCGCCGTGTTTTATTCCAATGGCTTTCGCTATTGCCTCTTTTCCCCCTTTTCTTCGACGATAGCCTAATGTGCCCTTGATAAAATCCACATAAATGGGTCCTAACTTGGATGTCATATCACGCAGTTCTAAACGCGCTTCGGTGAGGTATAATATGAAAGGTAAACCCGGTGGCGCGGTATAAATCACAGGTAATTGAAAAGTTGCTGCTATTTGATGAGCCGTTTCGTATAGGTGCGGTGTTGCGGGTTGAATAGGTATCACTATTTTTGTTCAGAGCAACAAATACTATTTCTTAAAGAAATAGTATTTGTAAAGAAGCCACAAAAGTTTTATGGTGAAGTATTCACCCGTTAGGGACTTCCAGAAAATAAATTATCCCAAATAGAAACCAAGTTTAGGGCAACCACAAGGGATTGCCCCTATATAAAAATATTGTTGTAAAGGCAATTCTTTATGGTTGCCTTCTTAACTTGGTTTGTTACTTAGCAACTAAGTCAACATGAGGTACCTTCTTCAAGCTCCACTTTCTAGACTTACGATCATAAGTGGAGTTGACGAAGCACTTCCAATTTTCTTCATCAACTAAGTTGAAGTCCATGCGATAGTAGAAGCCCGGATAACGGGATTCTTCACGGAATTGGATGTGTTTCATGTGGGCTTCTGCCGTGATGATGCGGTGATAGTTTTCCCAAGCACGGAGCAATTCGTGCAAGTCTTTCGCACGCATTTTGAAGGAATCTTCCTTGAGCATTTCCAACTTGTATTCGCAGACATCCAACATCTTCGCGTTGGTTTGATACCAAGTCGCTACACCCGCGCAGTATTCGTCCATAATTTTTTGCAGACGGAATTGCAACATTTTGGGGGTGATGTAGTTAGGATTGACATCAATAGCGGTGCTGTAGTCTTTGTATTCCAAGAAGGTTTTCACTGGCTGGTAGATATCACTTACCAACTCATCAACAGGCGTATCTAATTCCGGTTTCCAGTCTTTGTTATCCAGCGCATACTTCACCATGGCTTTAGCAGCGAGACGACCTTCCGCATGGGAGCCAGATGAGAATTTATGACCTGATGCACCAACACCGTCACCCGCCGTAAATAAGCCCTTGACTGTGGTCATGGAACGATAACCCCAGGACCATTCTGGAGGTGCGCCTAAATCAGTAGGACCGGAGACCCAAATACCACAACAACCAGAATGTGAACCCAGTAAGTATGGTTCGGTCGGCATCAATTCAGAAGGTCTCTTTTCTGGTTCAATGTTTTCACCAGCCCAAACACCGGCTTGACCGATACACATATCCAAGAAATCTTCCCAAGCTTCAGCTTCTAAATGCTTGATTTCTTTGGGAGTCATGGTTTCTGCCAATTTAGCTAAGGCGGTTGGCGTATCCATATAAATTGGACCACGACCTTCCTTCATCTCATGCATCATGAGATGGTTACGTAAACAAGAAGCAGGCACAGCTGCTTGACCATAAGGCGGATAGTCATTCAACATATCCTTGTTTCTTTCCATGTAGTTTTCACCAAAGGCATTGGTTGCCTTTGCTTTAAACAACAAGAACCATGCACCGACTGGACCATAACCGTCTTTAAAGCGGGCTGGTACAAAGCGGTTTTCCATCATGGTTAATTCCGCACCGGCTTCAGCAGCCATAGCGTAGGTGGAACCTGCGTTCCAGACTGGATACCAAGCGCGACCGGAACCTTCACCAACGGATCGTGGACGGAAAAGATTGACGCAACCACCAGCGGCGAGCAGACAAGCTTTGAACTTATAGACATAGACTTTGTGTTCACGCACGGAGAAACCGATAGCACCGGCGACACGTTCAGGATCGTTTTTATCGTTGATCAATTTAACGATGAACACACGTTCCTGGATCCGGTCAGTCCCCAGGGCTTTCTTAGCGGCTTCGGCGACAATCCATTTGTAGGATTCGCCATTAATCATAATTTGCCATTTACCAGAACGGACCGGTTTACCGCCATCTTTCAAGGATTTGCCTTCGTCACCTTTTTGTTTCCAAATCGGCAGACCCCATTCTTCAAACAATTGTACCGAGTCATCAACGTGACGACCTAAATCATAAGCCAAATCGTCACGGGTAATACCCATTAAGTCATTAGCGACCATACGAGTATAATCGGCCGGATCATTGTCACCCAGGTAAGTATTAATTGCAGATAAACCTTGAGCGACTGCACCGGAACGGTCCAAAGCGGCTTTATCAACCAATTTGATTTTGAGATCAGTGCCTTCAGTCCAACGCATGATTTCATACGCTGCACCACAGCATGCCATTCCGCCACCAATCAACAGAATATCGACTTCTTCTTCAATAACTTGTGGATTACCAAAAGTGCCTTCTGCCATGTTTGTTTCCTAATTGTAATCAGTTGTGTTAATATGTATGCACATCAACACCTACCAAAAAGGCAGGTGATGCCCGAAGTCTGTCACCTTACAGACGAATTAATTGGCTTCTATCGCCTTTCAATTCCTTACCCATGTTGAAAAAGCCGGGTTTATCAATATCGTCCATATTAACCTGGGGCTTACCGGCATAAGGCTCGATAGAACCTTCAGGGGTGGTACGAATGGGGAATTTGAAACGCTTCTTATTGCCATTGCGGAAAACAATCGTCCACATGATGGAATCACTACCGCGTAGCGGTTGTACAGAGGCACCCAAAGGTACGACATCAGCATAGTGACGAGCTTCAATCGCATTTTGCGGGCAAATCTTCACGCAGGAATAACATTCCCAACATTGCTCAGGTTCTTGATTGAAAGCTTTCATGGCATGACCGGTTTCGGAGCCATCTTTATCCAGCTTCATCAAATTATGGGGGCAAATATACATACAAGCGGTCTTATCTTGACCTTTGCAGCCGTCGCATTTTTCAGTACGCACAAATGTAGGCATTGTTAGACTTTCCTCATTAAAAGTGTACTCATTATTAATTAAGTTTAAAAATTTCTACTCCTAAAAAATTTCAATTTGTACAATTAGAATTTATACAGTTAAAAACTGTAGTGCATACAACCATACAGTTTGAAAAATTAGTATAAATCTCAATTTATTAATAATTAATTTATACAAATACGTTAGCCGAGCAGATTTGCTAACGATTTAATATTATAACATTATAATATTATAACATTAATAATAAATACTATTTTTTGAAAATAGTATTTCTAAAACGCGAAATTAGTAAAAAATACTATTTTGAAAATAGTATTTCTAAAATGTTAAGTTAAGACTGGGTAATTACCAACCATTAACCATTAAGAAGATTATTCTAACACATTTTTTAAAATCTATAACAATAAATTATGAAATTTATTCAAGATTTTAATGATAAAGGCAGTTCACCGCCCTTGTGACCGGTATATTATCCAGGTCGCCGGCTAGTTCTACTAGAGTGGGGCAAAGTTGCCAGTTTTCTATCAATTTCCACAAACTTCTCAGTAAATATTTGGTGCATTTCACTAATGGTGGCAAATTTTTCGATGAATTCTTTAGAACAAGGAAATCCCTCAAATTTTTCATAAACCATATCAACACAAGCAGAAAATAAATCTTTCAATTCAGTTTCGCTCATAGAGCCATTGTTAGCCGCAGCCTTTGCCTGGATGGCACTAGATGCCAAATTGGCTGAAATTTCAAGCAATTTTAATGCGTTGTTTTGCTGAATCATTAATTTTACCTCATGTATTGATTTTTCACACGAAACAATACTAGATAACAATTCCATTGACAACTATTAACATGTTAACAAATGAAGTTAACACTTTAACAGAGGTGAACTAGGGAGTATCAGCCCTTTATCTCCTCGCCTGATGAAAGCTTGGAGTTACTTATGCCTCAATTCCATTTTTTTTTAATGTGGAAGGCTAACCACCATCGAAGCTCGGTTAATATTAACAAAAATAGAAATTTTGTCAAGCATTAATTTGAGAGATTTATGATTTAAAATGAAATTCTCAAAGCCGCCCATTAACAATTAATCTCAAAATCAATTCTGTCAACAGAATCTTTTTGATAATCATGTACCTAGCAAAGTATTAACCTGTTGATAGTTATCAATACTTTTATGTACTATAGATGTTCAGAAAAATAATTTTTTGATCAAACCTGCCAGGTTTTGGAAACCTGGCAGGTTTTGTGAAGTTATTTATGTGAAAAACTATATATCAAATTAATAAGGATGGTTCAAGCTAAGAATAAAAATATTCCCAATTACTTCGTGACTGCGTTTCCCAATCCCCAATTTCCAATCCCCAATTCACAATTACGCAGTGAAACAATTCCCAAACTACTCTTGCGGTTCCAACTCTACGGCTGGACCCCACACCTTAATGCTATTTAATTCATCAACGGATGCTAATGTGTGTCCATCAGAACTAAACGCAATCGATTTTCCCAAAACGTCTAGTTGTAAAGTAGAAAGAATATCTCCATTTTTGACATTCCATAAATTAATATCAGAACCACTGACTGAGGCTAACACGTTCCCATTTGGGCTAAAAGCAACCGAAACCACATCTTTTTCAAACACAGGAAAAATACGCGGTGGTTCACAGGGAGGGATACGCCATAGTTTGATCGTTTTATCACGACTTCCCAATGCTAAAAGTTTTCCATCTGAGCTAAAGGCAAGAGATTGTATGATAGCTTCATGTTCCCTTAGTGTATAAAGTGGTACTGTATTAAACCACAGTTTAATCGTTTTATCCTGACTGCCTGATGCAATGACTAAAATGTTATCTTCATGGGTGGTGATAGCAATAGATGTCACTTCATCTTTATGTCCATTCAATGTTTGCAGCACTTTACCTGTATTGATTTCCCAGATTTTAACGGTTTTATCTGCACCACCGGATACCAGTTGTTTGCCATCTTTAGTAAAGGCAACCGAATTAACCGCCTTTTTATGTCCTTCACTAAAAAATATTCCATCCCCTAGTGTACTTATTAAGGTGCCTGTCTTGACTTTCCATAGTTTAATGCTATTATCCAAGCTACCAGATGCCAGTATTTGACCATCAGGACTGAAGGCAACTGAAGACACACCGTATTTATGCCCTTTAAGGATATGTAGTATTTTACCTGTGCTGACTTGCCTTAACTTAATTACTTTGCCCGTGACGGAAGCTAAAGTTTTTAAATTTGGACTAAAAGCAGCCAGGGAAATTGCTTTTTTATCCCCTTGCCAATTCAATTGCTCAGTTATTGGTAAATGTTGATTAAAATTGATCAACCATTCTTTTCCTAATCCTACCAAAACTGGCTTATAAGCCCTCAGTTTATTTTTCCCCCATTCTACATAGAGGTACAAAGATTTTTGAGAACCTCCTTCCCAAAGTTTTTTAGCATCATCGCGTTTAGCCGTAATATAACCTTGGTTCGGCAATTCATAAATTTTTGCCCACGACGCTTGCCATTCAACACGCACAGGAAAAGTGTGATTTTCAATATTATAACTTTCTTTATCTAAGTAGGCGATACCGGCTTGATAATCCGCATTTTGTTGCAACACGGCTTGATTAAACCTGTCAATTAATTTCAAACGGCGTTGTTGAAATTCTTCTTCCGTTTCAAAGGCATCCCGTTTTGGTTCAAGCATATCCGATAAATGAGTGGATAAAGGTGTTGGTTGTACTAAGTCAACCAAGGTAATTTTTTTGGATACCACCGCGCCGTTAGTAATCAGGATGTCCAAACTTTCACTTTGTTTCCCCACTTTTTTTATGGTTATTTGATGTTCACCTTCAGGCAGTTTGAGTACGATTGGGGTACTATTGCCAAAAAGTTCACCATTGACATAAATATCTGCCTCTCTAGGCGTTGTGGTTATTGCAATCACACCTTCGTTGCCTGGCTTGCTTGCTAAAGTTTTTTCTTCAACTGGCTCAGTGGTGCTAAAACTTCAGGGTTAATTGGCTCAACGGGTACTGAAGTTTTTTCAAGAGTTTCTTCATTGACAGGTGGCACTGAAATTTCTTGACTGATGGACTCGGTTAGTAGTGAAGCTCCTTCATTAATTAGCTCGGCTGGTACTGAAAGCTCTTTTTTATTAACGGATTCAGCTAATACTGAAAAAGCTAAAAATAAACTCAAAACGGCTACCAATAAACTCAATTTTTTCATGTTTTTACCTTCAAATATTGGGGATTGGGAATGGCGGCAACGAAAAACGTATACATAATAAATCCGATTTTTTTAAAAATCGGATTTCTTTCAAACCTCAATTGGTTTTTGAACCAAATAAAATAGCCTGATATTCACTTGGATTTGCTAAGGCTTTTGTGATAATCAGCGATATTCTACCTATCACCTGGGCTATTTTTAAACCTGTTAGCACTGGTATTAACTCAGCCATATCCGTATCTACATTGGACCCGGCTTGAATATTTTGATTAACCTGTTCAAGTTGTTGTACTAATAAATGGTTATGCCTAGCAATGATTTTTTCTAAATTAGGGTTTTGCGCTTGCAATTCTTTTATCATCGCGGGTTCCATCAATTGGGTTTGAACTTGAATAGTTTCTATAATGGCATCTCGCATTTCATTAATACTTTTGGCAATTTCATTTTGCTTCGTTTGCATTAATTTTTGATAGGCAGAATGCTCTTTTCTATCTAATAGTACCGTAAATACTTTAGTATCTATGAAAATATCTAAATTGATCAATTGATATTTACGAGCCGCAACCAAAGGCGCATGTTGTTTTTCTGCTATACGCGCTTCACTAAATAGGCGACGAGCAGTTTTTTCCCGCAATTCGATGTTATCTATCTCACTCAGATCTTTTTCAATTTTTTGTTTTTCAGCTTCAAAAGCGAGTTCTATCGCCTGGGAGATTTGTTTTGCCCCATAAAAAGTCATGACAAACGCATCAAAAACCAATGGTTCATTAAAATTTTTTGCTCTTTGAAAAGCGATTTCGTGAGTTTTTAGTAACGCCTCAATTGATTCGATTACATTAGAAAACTCGGCTATAAACCTTAAATAACCTTCAAAATTATTTGATGCCTTAACTAATTTAAAAATGGCATAAATTGCATAACGATTAAGTGGAGACTGTGGTTTGATCTTTAAAAAATCCCGATAAGTGGATTCTTGATTAAGCAAGTAAGCTTGTTGCCAAGCCTGTAAGTAAGCCCTATTATCGGTATCAAATTGACTGTATTTAGTGGCGACATCACGCCATATTGGGTATGTATTTTTCGTTTGAGCTAACTGGAAAGCTAAAGGATAAGCAGCTTCCCAGTCATCCAAAGCTTCTAAACCGATGACAATTTCTTCGTCAGTAATTGCAAACGCTGGTAACACAAAACCGAATAAAAAGCCTGTTAGTAATAATCTTATATAAGTATTTGTTTTCATTATATTTATTTAATTGTAACTACTCAGTCTTGGCGTTTTAAAAATACTATTTTTGAAAATAGTATTTATTAGCGTTTTAGAAAAACTATTTTAGCAAAAATAGTTTTTCTTTAAATCAGGCAATTAATATGTACACTCATCAGCCAAAATGGTATCAAGTAGCATTGGTTTGACTCGTGTATGCCCTACTATCTGAAATTCAAAAACCGGCGCGTAGCTTAACACGCGCTTAACATAATCACGGGTTTGGGTAAACGGAATCAATTCAATCCAAATATCCGGTGGAAAACAACCATATTTTTTACTCCAGCGTTTAGCACGGGTTGGTCCCGCATTATAAGCTGCTGTAGCTAACAAGTGATTATCATCAAAGCGATTGAGCATCTGCCTCAAATAAGCTGTACCTAATTGAATATTCGTGTTAGGCACTAAAATATCATGAGTGCTTTTCAACTGGATTTTTTGTTTTCGAGCCACTTCCCTGGCAGTAACGGATATTAATTGCATCAGCCCTAGGGCACCAGCACTAGAGCGGGCATCCATTTGAAAAGCACTTTCCTGACGCATCACCGCATAAACATAAGCAAAATCTAATTGTTGAGCTTCTGCATGAGTGGATACCATATCATAAAATGGCAATGGAAAACGTATTTTAAGGTCATTATAAGCTTTAGCTTTATGAGCGGCGAAAATAGCTCGATCATGCCATCCCATTTCATGAGCAATAACGACGGCTGCTTTTAACTCATCAATATTCAAAGTTGACAGTGCCTTATGCCATTCAGAGCGGGCAAAAGCCGGCCATCCAACAAAATATAATTCACGAGCCCGTATCAGCCCTGCATTTTTTTTAAGTTTAGCGATAAATCTTTTACTCACATTCAAGGGCTGTTGTTGGAATGAATAGGACTTATTAATTCGGTTCGCAGCGGAAAAACCATAATAGTCTCGATGTTGGGATAAAGCCCGAAAACGTTTTTCAGCCTCATCAGTTTGTTCGATTTGTTCCAAAGCACGTGCCCACCAATATTGCCATTGGTGCTGATTCTTTTCATCCTTTATGACCAAATTTTGACTCAATTTGATCACCCTTTTCCAATCTTCTGCTATAAGAGCCATTTTTAACCTTGCCTGATTAACTTGGTCATTGAGCCACTCATCATCTATTTTTTCTAGCCAGTGCGTCGCATCGGGATGATTTTGTGATACACCTTTGAGGGCAATATAGCGCAATATTTCCCCTTTTTCCGAGCGATTAAAGGTATAACGTTTTTTATACTCTTCCCAATAAGCATAAGCTTGATCAACATTTTTACGGGCTAACCGTTTAATGCCATGTAAGACTATCTCACGGGCAATCGCAGTATCGGGGTACTTAAATTTTTTGAGAGTGCTAGTTGGTTTTTTGTGCATAGATTGCCACAGTTTGACTAATTTTTTGTCCGATTTTGGTAAACCTTTAGCAATAAAACGCGCTAACCCATACTTACCGTTTTCCATGCTGAGACGAATACGTTGCCAACGGTTATGATGGGTAATGAGATCATGAGCATATAAGTAATCAAATGCCGGATCACAAGCTTTAGGCTGAGATTTTCCAACGAGCCATAAATTTTTTGCTTCATCCACGAGATCATTATTCAATTTTTCCCGTGTGTAAAGGTGCGCTGTTAGGTAATTGCACCGTAAAAGGGTATTTTTTTGCGGCGCGTAAGCTGCGATAAAAGTTACCCAATCACGTTCTTTAGCCAGTTGCTGAAGCCAAGCCCGCCGTAAAGGCGGTACCATAGAACTATCCTGGTATTGATCTAAGAATGCTTGAATAGTTTGGGCATTTTCTGACTTAAGGTGGGATCTAAGATAGAAGTAGCGTAAATAGTGAACAATTGGATAGTCTGATAATTGAGCAGACAAGCGTTCAAAAGATTTCAAGTCTTTACTTGATAAAGCTTGATAGGCAGATTTAAATTGCCAGCGTTGTTGCAACAAACTTTTGGCATAAGCGTTTGGTAAGCCACTACTTAATAGAAGACATAATATCCATGATAAAAGTATTGTTATTTTCATTGTTATATTCCAATAAATGCCGGTATTTGTTCTAAAAATACTATTTCTTTAATAATACCTTCGCCAACTCACAGACACATGATAAGGTTTTAAATTTTTTACTTTAAAAATCAAATGCTTACATTTTTAGCGTTCCAAAGTGCTCTTCATTCTAAAATGATCAACTTCACTCATTTTCAGTATTTTAGATTAATAACCATAATTTTATTCCGTGAAATGGCGAAGGTATTGTTTAAGAAATAGTATTTTTCACTCATAATCCATCCGTTTTTCACACTGCGTTTGTGCTGCGGTCAGAATACCTCGCAAAATACTCACTTCTGAGTCAATCAATTGTACTCTATTAAATAAACGATGTAAGCGCCGCATTAAGCGTCTAGGTTTTTTGGGATCCAAAAAATCAATATCAATCAATGTCTGTTCAAGGTGTTGATAAAATAGTGCCATCTCTTCTGCTGAAGCAGGTACCGATTTTGCAATCTCCACTCTTTCAGGAAGGGTAGCTGGAGATTTCGCCAAATCAGCACACCGTAACTCATAAGCTAATATCTGCACAGCTGATGCTACATTCAGGGAGCTAAACGTCGTTTTAGTGGGAATTTGTACTAAATAATGACATAATTCCAATTCTTGATTTGTCAAACCAGAACTTTCCCGTCCAAAGACAATAGCCACTTTACCTGGACAAGAGAAAGCTTTTTCAACACTGGCTTTGGGTGTTAATATTGGCCAGGCGATGGAACGGTGTCGAGCACTGGTACCTAATATAAGATGACAATCCCGTAAACTTTCTTCATAACTTTCAAAGATTTGTGTATTGGCCAAAATATCATCGGCCCCTGCAGCGCGTGCAGTTGCTTCGGCACAGGGAAAAAGTTTAGGTTGCACCAATCGCAAATGCGAAAGGCCCATCGTTTTCATGGCTCGCGCCGCCGCTCCAATATTACCGGGGTGCGTAGTTTCAACTAAGACAATTTGAATGTTTTCCAAAATAAGTTATCAGTTATCAGTTATCAGTTATCAATTATTAATTATAACCCACTAATATATTAGCATCAATAGCAATCATGATTAAAAAAATACTATTTTTGCCAAAAAGAGTATTTCTATGAACCTATCCCACTATTTGTTTTTGAGCTTAGAAATCCGACTTTTGGAAAAAATCGGATTTTTTAAACCTCGCTGTTAAAAGCCAAAATATTTTTATTGTTCTAGATTTTTGAATAGTCAGGTAGTCAGGTAGGGTGGGCAACGTCTTTTTGTTGCCCACTATTCTTAATACTTGAGTTAGCACAAGTTGGGTGGGTAATCTGAATAATAAATATGATCTGTTCCCTATTTTTTCATCTGACTTGGAAGGCATAACATTGCCACTCCGGTATCCACCAATAAATTTAATTCCAAACCACGAATTTGTTCAGGTTCAATAGAACCCGCTTGTGCGGTATCAACATCAATCGTATTTTGTAAAGCCATGTAGGTCGGGTTAGCTTATTGAGCTTCGCGAGATAACGTAACCCGACATTTATTGAAATGCGTGGTTGTCGGGTTACGTTTTTTGGCGGTGCCAAAAAATCTAACCCGACCTACATGGCTATATAGCGTCCATCCGGAAGCTCAAATTTCGTGTCATTTACTTCGTTGCTTCGTTTCAAGTGGAACGAGAAGTCTTAACAAACTGATAAAACCAGATTTCTCCTCACGTCGAAACACAAACTAACGAAGCAAATGACATAAACCGGCGTTTCCGAATGGAAACTATATAGAATGCGGCTTCATCTGAGTTTTCAAAATACTATTTTTTAAATAGTATTTTTTTTGTTGGAATGAACCCGTTTTTATCGGGCTCCCTTCAAAAGTCGTTTACAGTTTAATGTGCTAAATATTGTGAGTTGTTTAAAGCAAAATGTGGGTTTTGGGAAATCCGCTTCGCGCAATGAACGAAACAACCGTTAACTATTTTTTCGAGATAATTGAAGGATGCCTTTTATCGGTGCTAAAAGAAATACCATTTTTTCAAAAAAGTGTAGTGATCAACAAGATATTGAACATTATAAAAAATCCGATTTTTTCCAAAAATTTTTATCGCCAAAATGGGGCATGAGAAATTTTTTCAAAAATTTCTAATGTTCAACATCATCTTGACTACTAGAATTTTTTTCAAAAAAGGGTATTTCTGCTCTTTAAAATTCGTGCTGCGTGGGGCGACTTTTTTTTACAATAGACTTGTTCCTAAATAATTATCTTATACTCGATGTTCTAGTTTTTGATGTGATTTGGCTTTGTGACGATCTATTTTTGAGCTTTAAAATATACAACTCATTGATTTTTTAAAGTTATTTAGTTTTTAGGGCTAAAATTATATTTCTTTTTAAATCAACGACTTATAAAAAACTAGAACATCGAGTTATATATTTCATATATTTATATAGCTCACAAAATTAAAAATACTTGAAAAATCAATAAGTTATAAAATTATTGAGATTAGGTTTTTAATTGAGTAGATGTGGATTCCGGTGGGCAAGATATTCTAGTTAATAAATAAGTTATTTTGACTTTAAAAAAAAAAAGCTTATG
>Ga0233404_10000138_pt1 | contig 17937 bp, 13 predicted proteins | sample Na_oxic_2_MG_FD_179861 | JGI IMG/M metagenome (GOLD analysis project Ga0233404, IMG submission 179861) | Seawater microbial communities from Saanich Inlet, British Columbia, Canada - Na_oxic_2_MG | ecosystem: Environmental > Aquatic > Marine > Inlet | place: Canada: British Columbia | collected...
ACGACTTCCACAACCATCACAATTAGCCCGATTTTTACCAATATCATTTCCCCACCAATATTTAGTATTAGTGCCAGCGCGTGCTGCATACTCCCATTCTGACTCAGAAGGTAGACGATATGTTTTACCTGTTTGTTGACTTAACCATTCTGTATAAGCAATGGCATCATACCAAGAGACATTTACCACTGGACGATTACCGCGTCCCCAACCTTCATCATCTGGTTTATTTTTACCGGTCGCTTCGGCAAATTGGTCATATTCAGCAAAAGTCACTTCATACTTCCCCATCGCAAATTTACCAATATTCACCCAATGCACCGGTTTTTCATCACTAGCACCACCACCTTGAATATCACCCATCCGAAATCGCCCTGCAGGAATTATGACCATTTCAGGACCTGAACCGCCCTCTTTCAAACTGTCACGAAAAACAGTACCTGCCATTTGTTGTTTTCGTTTTCGTTCCTGTTCAGCTTGACGTTGTCGTTCCAATTTAGCCCTGCGTTTTCGTTCCTGTTCAGCTTGTTGTTGTTCAAATTCAGCTTGTTGACGTTGTCGTTCCCATTCAGTTTGGCGTTTTTGTTCAAGTTCAGCTTGTTGTTGTTGTTCAAATTTTTGACGTTTCAGTTCCGCTCGCTGTCGCTCAAGTTCTGCCTGTTGACTAGAAATGATTTCAGCTTGTTGGCTAGTTTGCTGATAACTACCTGATTGACACCCCCCAAAACAAAACGGCTTTATCAATGAAGCAGAATACCAAGGCTCTTGATCATTTCCACTTTCCTGTATAACGCCATTGCTCACACCCATAAACATATCATCTATGCGTTGATGGGTTTGATGTGCTTTTTTTAAGCCCTCAAGCAGATGTTTGGTAAATAAACCATTGCGCCCACCGACACTGAAATCATCAGCCGTATCACCAGGCGCGGTAGCAAAAGCAATAATCGTTCCCCTGCTGGATTCGACTTGTGCCAAACCGCGCCCCATACCACGCCCCAAACCCAAACTTCGTTTAAAACCCTGAAACGGATTATCACGACACGCATCCAAGATAACAACATTCAACTGATTGTTCACCTCTCTCATCCTGGCTAAGATATGCTCATCAACATCAATTGCGTAGGATTTCAAGTCATGTTTATCCCCAATCTTGTAATTGTCAACAGGGACCAGGTAATTTTTGCCATCCACTTGCACACCATGCCCTGTAAAATAAAATAGCCCTACCCCAGGTTGCTGGGATAAACGGGTACTAAACTGACGGATTGCTTTACCCATAGCAACTTGATTTAAATCCGTTTCCAGGATGACATCAAAATTCATATCTTTTAACACCTTCGCTATATCAATGGCATCATTGATTGAATTGTTTAACGGGCGATATTCATATTGGAGATTGCCTATGACTAAAGCCAATTGTGGTATATCCTTCGTGGTCGTCGTGGTTGTTGGCACCGCATCCCAAGTTAAACCACGACGCGATTGTGTGCTACTATCAGAACCGTTTTGGATTGGCGGCACCGTTTCACAAGCCACCATGAAAAATAATAAAGTCAAAAAAGTGAGTGTTGCTTTCATAAATAACTGTACTAATAATCAGAATTAGGAACGTGCATGAAATAAGTTCGACAACTAAACCAGACCTGGCAGGAAAAAAACCTGCCAGGTCAAAATCAAGTTTGGACGCTGCTCTTGACCTGCCAGGTTTTGTTTTAACCTGGCAGGTCTGGTTTGGACGCTGCTCTTGACCTGCCAGGTTTTGTTTTAACCTGGCAGGTCTGGTTTTAAAGTTGACTAAATTATTTGATGCACGTTCCTTATTGAATCTAAGTCTTTGATTTATAAACCTTACGTTGAAATAAATCATGCCGACGACTTACCAAGCGATCCAAAAATAATAGCCCTTCAAGATGATCAACTTCATGTTGCACGGCACGGGCTTCATAACCTGCCATGTCATATTCATGTTCCTTGCCATTTTCATCCCGGGCTATCAAGTGAATGGTTTTAGCCCGTATCACATTACCTGTGTAATCCGGCACCGACATACAACCTTCACGACCGATTTCAAAATCCTTCCAGTGTGTAATTTCGGGGTTGATCAGTATCATAAAACCATGATGTTTGATTTTGGGTTTGGATGAAACATCAACAATGACAATGCGCTCAAAATGCCCTACTTGTGGTGCTGCAATCCCTACACCACCTGGTCCTGCTCGCATGGTTTCTTCTAAATCGGCAATAAAGGCTTGTAATTTTTCATCAAACACCATCACCGAAGTTGATACCGTTTTTAAACGGGTATCGGGATAAGTTAATAAGTCAAGAGTAGCCATTTGCGTTACATTACCACGGTTTCAATGGGTTCAAGTATCACTTCAAGATCATGCTGTTGTGATAATAATTCTTGTAGTGCTGTTTCTACTGCCTCAATACCGGCAGTGGCAAAGCCTTCAATATTCATCACATAGAAAGGTTTAGCGTCATCCCCCCCCACGTCTGATTCTAAATCAAGAATATTGAGGTCTCCTTTTGCTAACGCTGTGGTAACTTGTGCCACAATTCCGACTCTATCAGCTCCATAAACTCTGACACGTACATTAGGTGCTTGGTGCTGATGCAATTGTCCTTTGATGCCATTTATATGGAGATGTAATTGTAGGCTATCTGCAACCGGTTTAAGCAAATTGTGTAGGGATTGAGCTGTGCCTTTGTAACCTACCATAAGCATAATAGTAAAATTACCCCCTAGGCGTAGCATAGAAGCTTCACCCAAATTGCAATTAGACTCATAGAGAGTCGTTGTGATTTTGGCGACAATCCCTACTTGGTCTTTACCTACTAAAGTTATCATGAACCATTGAGACATATTATAGATTCCTTTAATATTGTTATAAATAATTTCAGATGATAACCTGTCAGGTCTTGAATACCTGACAGGTTTACGCCTTTCGATCAGGCGCTATTTAAGAGACAAAGCTTGTGACAGTTCGGGAATTTTCAGCCTTATACCTGCCACCTTAAAACGATCCCAAATGCTAAACAACATTTTAGACTTCACTTCTGAAGTTTCTACACATTTGCTATCAACAAAATAGCTAATGGCAAAGTTCATTTTGAGATCGGCAAACTCCAGTAAATAAACTTGAGGCGCAGGATCACTCAAAATATTTGGCATGCTTTCAAGTATCCCCTTGATAACATCCTCAACCAGATGAGGATCGCTGTTGTAACTAACGCCAATCTTTATGGTTGTTTTTTCAATTAGGCTTTCTGCAGGACCTTCTTCAAGAAATTCACCAGAATTCGTAAAAGAACCGCTTATAACCTTAGAGTTAGGCACAATGATTTTTTGATCATCTTCGCCTTCAAGCACTATAGAGCGTATTCCAATACGTTTGACAGTCCCCTTAAAGTCTCCAATAGTCACAAAATTACCGACTCGGAGTGGACGTTCTACCAATAACAAAATGCCACTAATGAAATTATTGACGACATCTTGCATACCAAAACCAATTCCAACCCCTATGGCACCCGCAAATATACTTAACGCTGTGGGATCTATCCCTATAATATTTAAAGCAATTAAAAGCCCAACAGACAATACTATGTATTGAGTAAATACAGACAGACTATGTCGTATGCCCACATCAGCGATATTTAAGAAAAACCACCGATAACTAATACCACGAGACCAGCCAGCTAACCAAAATACTATCCAAACGACTAAAACTGCCAGTATGATATCGACTAATTTTATTTGATTGCCGTTATCAAAAGTTACCAGGGGAAAGTTAAATACTTGCCCTATACTTTCCTTGATAGCAACATTTTCATACCAGCCAGCCAACCAAAAAAACATTATGACAGCCAACCCGAGCAGAACTAATCTAAGCAAATTCTGTATGAGAGGGATTAGATCTTCTGCCCATAGCGAACCACTTTCACCTCGTTGTAAAGCCGAATTTTTCCACAAAGTCATTAAAACACTAAGGAGTCCTTCAGCTATAAGCCAACCACTCAATACCAGCAAAAACAGGCTCAAGTATTTAGCGATAGTCGAACCAAGAACAACATAGCCGGTTACGCCTAATATTGATACCACCAAGATGATGCCTGGCAATATTAAGGTAATAATGTTAGTTATCAATCGCCAATAACCGCTGACATGAGTTATTATGAGACTACGTACTCGCATAAATAGCGGTATGGCTAAAACCAATAGAACCATAAATATACTGTCAACCAAATCAAGCAGCCTTGAAGAAAGCTTACCTTCCTGTTCCAGATGTATAAAGCTAATCGCAGCAATCAAGATACCTAACCCAATAACAATCCAACGTATTTGCTGATGGAGTTTTGTCATAATATCTTTGGATTTATTGGTTGGCATTGATAACGTGAAACCAGATAGTTTTAATTTAGTTTTGGGAACCAATAACAACCCAGACAAATTGACGAGCAGTTTAGTAATTAACCAAGCTAATAAAAAAATCAAGGCAACAGTAGTGCTTTGTTGATTCGGTTGCGCTAGCCAAATGAGTAATAGAAATATGCCAGTGATAGCAATGCTTATAGCGTTTAATCGCCACAAATGTAACCATAAAGTTGCTTGTTTGAAAAAATGACTACGTTCTTTTACCCGAGTTACCCAAGTGTATAAAATAGATATGAAAATAACAAAACTTAACCAAATCAGCGTAGCAATACCGATAATAAGCCTACGTTGCTTGTTCGTTTGTTCAAAGGCTTGTTTAAAACCACGCCATGCCAATTGCAATTGCTGGAAAAAAAGATTGGGTATCGTACTGATTTCTACGAAAAGGCTTTGCCATTCAGCTATACCTGAAGGCAATTTTCGTTGTCTCAATAGGGCACGGTAGGTATTCGTGGTGTAAACTTCTCCAAGCAACTCTAGTAGTTTATCGCCTTTTTTTAGTAAAGGCGGTATTTTATTCAATTCACCTTGTAAACTGACTTTAAGCTTGCTTAATAGCTTTAGGGCTTCGTTAAAATCTTGGGCTTGTTTTCCGCCCAAATTTGCAGCATGTTCCTTAGCGACCGCCTGTTGTTCTCCCAAAATGGCAATTTTACTTTCCAATAGAGTTTGTAGAACTTGGATATTCTGGAGTAAGGTATTAAGTGCATTAGTAATGGCGTTGATGTTTTCAAGTTGGCTTTGAAAAACTTCCGTCGTTTCTTTTTGTTCATCAGCTGTTTTTTGCCATTGTTCAAGTTGCTTATTAACATAGCTCGTTTTTGATTGGCGCATAGCCCGTTGTGCAAATTCATCAGCTTCTTGAATTTGCACTTCAAGCAAATAACGCTGTGCTAAGTTTTCCGCCAGTGCTGGTATTAATTCCAATTTTTGGCGTAGTTCAGCTGCCAGTGCAAGATAACGTCGTTGCTCCTGTTGGATTTGCTTTTCTAATGCTTGTTTTTGCTGAACTCTATACACTGCTTGTAATTTTTCAAACCATTCAGTTGCAAGCCCTAAACGTTTGTTAGCTTGTTCACTACGTTGTTTAAAAATGTCAAACGATTGTTCTTTTATTTCAAACATCTTTTGTTGTAGCTTAAGATCATTTTCAAACACGGCAATTCTTTTATCGTGTAACGGCTGTTGTTCTGGTTCAACAGGCGGCGTTTTGCGGAGATTTTCCAATTTTTTCTCTAGTTCCGTGATGTGTTTGGATAGACTCTCTAAATTGGTTTCAGCACTTTGATGCTCTAAGTCAAGATTTTTGACTTCAACGCTTGTCGATTGTTTAACCAAAAGAGCTTTTTCAACCATTTCTTTTAACACATCAACGGTGTATTCTGCGGTTTCCAGGGCTGTTATTTTATTAGGCAAATCTTTTTGAGCTGCTTGTAAAGTTTCCCCGTGCTGCTTAAAAGCCGTTTGAGCATCGACTACTATCTGTTCTTGCTTTTTAAGCAAACGTGTTTTTTCCTCATTTTTCAGTTGCCCATACCAATCAAGAGCGAGAACGGCTTGCTTGATGACGACTTCACTCTGAGCTTTGAGCAGTTCAATATATTGTTGCTCAAGTTCAATAGCTTGTGTATGCAGAGCAATACTCTTTTCAACTGTAGAGATTTGTTGATTGTGAGCCACGGTGAGTTCAGCACGCGAAAATTGGGTGAGTTCTTCAAAGGAAGTCTGCAATTTCGTGAGAGTGGCTGTTTTTTTATCCAGGCTATCTTGAACCGTTTGACGTTCCACCCGCCGTTTTTCTACCTCTTGATTGGCAGCTTGTTGTTTCTGAGCCGCTTCTTTTAACATTTCGGGGGTAATTTCTTCAATTGTTATTAACCCTTCTACGTTTTTCGGAAATGCTTGTTCTTCGGCTTGCAAGGCGGCACGAGTCGGTTCTAACACGGCTTGAACTTCATCAATGAGTGATTGCCGTTCTTCAAACCATTGCTCGGTTATAGCAATTGCTGAATCCGTCATTTCAGGATCAGCTACCTGTTCTGCATTTGCGGATAAACCAACTGCGCTTATCCACACAACTAATAAGCTGTAAAATAATAATTTAAATGAATACATATTTTTAAACTTCCAAATATATGTAGGTACACAAAAGTCTTTTAACATTTTTTATTTTTTAAAATCCGTTAATAATCAATACTTTAGCATAAAACAAAAATGTTACAATATTTATGCGTACTTAAAAGAACCAAGTAGGGTGGAATTAATCCACCCAGGTTTTAGAAACTGTAAACCAGAGTAACAGCAGTGATCGTATCAGTTTTTTCCCTGTCAGGGGGAACCTCGCTATTGTTCTTGATTAGCATTGAAAACTTCATTGCTACCTTATCCGTTACATTGACCTTAAATCCAGTATTGGATTCACTGTAGGTATTTTCAGCACCCGCCTCTACACCCATCTCTACAAGAAAGTCTTGTGTAAATTCGCTGTGGGTAGCTATTTTCTGACGGAAGTTGAGTCCAAAAACACCAATGGTTTCAAGCTCAGAATCACTCGCTGTTTCCAATTGGAGCTGCCTTGCACCGATACCGGCTTTTAACTTTAAACCAGTGCGTTCTGTATCAATGACATTGTGTCCATAGCCGAAAGTCAATGAACCCTGATAGTCGTAACCACTAAAGCTATCATCTTCATATCGGAGTTGACCGAATAGATAACTTTGCTTGGATAAGCTGTAATTGCTTTGCAGATTCAGTCCATAGCGTTCTGCAGTCAGGCTCTCATCATTTTCTGAGCGCAACATTTCTAGTTGAGCTTCATGTTTCCACGAAGAAGTCTGTTGATAGGTGAGTCCAAATTTGCCAACCAGGCTTTGTGTTTTGGTATTGCCACTGGTATGGGTAATACCTAATTCACCTTCACCTTTCAATGCGTTTTCTTCTGCTACGGCTGCTTGAACACTGAGCAAAACAGCGAATCCTAAACCCAATTTTTGATGCATAACAAAATTCTCCTTTTTAAAGTGAATCAAAGAAATAGCATTTTTTGAAAAAATGGTATTTTTTTCTAAATTCGGTGGAAAAAACCTGTCAGGTTTAGATCAAGTTTACCCACATTTTTTGAAAAGATACAAAAAATGCTATTTCTAAACGGATTTTTTCTAACACGTTAAGCGAAATGCGAGTTAAAGAAATACCATTATTTCTAAACCTTTTTTTTTGACACGCCATATTACGGTTCAACTATTTGAACCCCAACACTTGACATAGGTACATAATATTGATCAATCTTTAAAATGTAAATAGTATCATCAAAATGACAATGTTTCATTTCCGCTACGATGACTCCAGTGTCACCTTTTTTGGGATAAAAATCAGCCCAGCCATTTTTACCGCCTTGCTCCTTCATCTGTTCATTGATCCAAGTTAAACACTCCGTGGTGTTAATTAATTCGTAAACTTGCCCAACATCTGTTATTTGCCCTTCTTTTTTTTGGGCTGCTTCTTCCTTAGACACGGTTTCTTCAGATACAGGTTCTTCAGTGGGTTGTGGAGGGCTAGCCGCTTCTTCACTAGATGTGGATGAATCCACCGATTCTGTAGGCACTGATGAGGATACAGGTTTATCTGATTGTGCTGGTGCGACAGTTGGAGTGCTTGGTCGTCCTTCTAACTCAGCTAATGCCGAAGAATCGGGATTAACTTTGCGTAAATTCGCTAAATACCCCTCAACCTTATTTTTTTGCCCCTGTTCCAGGGCGCGTTTTGCCCAGGTCACATAACGCGCCTCTATTTTTTCTAAGCCTGCTAAGGCTTCAGCATTAGTAGGCTCTGCTTTTAACACTTCTTGGTAACAGTCTAAAGCCGTTCCACCCTTACCACTGGTCAAACGATTGGCTTGAAAATGTTTTTCACACTCGCGTAAACGTTTGGAAACATCGAGCGTAGTGGGGGTAGCGTAGGCGGTTGTGAATGCTATAGCAAAGACTACGCTTAAATAGGGACTAAAATAATACATTATGGTTTTTAATAAAGACATTAATTTAAATTTCCTAAACTGACTAAACTTATATTATACTCAGCGCGGGAACAAATTTAACTTTTCTAATGAGGCTGCCGTTGCACGAAAAGACGTTAGGAGCCCTACATAAAATAAGTCTATATAAAAGTTTAAGTTATGCCCGTGTGCAGTATACCTACTTAATAGGGCTATTAAGTCACTGCCATTAAGGTAAATGTCGGGTTACGTTTTTTTGCTGCGCAAAAAAATCTAACCCGACCTACCTGGCTGATTTCGTAGGGTGGGCAAGTTTTTTTTTGCCCACCATTATCGGTGAGGTGGGATCGAGGCAGAGCTTGCCCACCCAACATTTTGACTTCCCCTACAAAAATCCGAAAATTTAACCGTGCGGAGTATACCTGAAAATCTATATAATCAATCTACCTGTTCAGCCTCTTTTTGCCATTGCTGATAAATGGGTAATAAGAGCACAAACAATTCTTCGTGTTCCTCGGTTAATTCTCCCTCTTCTTGTGTACTGCTCCACCAATTCCCAATGAAGTTGAGCACTTTGCGGCGTAAAAAGTTTTTTTGTGGCAACGCAATGAGTTGGCTAACAGCTTGTTGTTGTATCTCCCCAATACCGAGTAGCCTCAGCCAAAGTGTATCAATTGTGGTGGGTAGGCGATCAATAACAACAATGCCCGTTTGAAACCCCTCTTCGGTTAAATAAACGCCCTGACACCAGTTGAGTGGTTGGTTTGTTGCATTAAAGATATCCAATAACTCATCTGAAATTGATGTTGTTATAATCCACAAATTCGGCAATGCCTCTTCCGACAGTGGTTCTTGTTCTTGACTTTCTTCAGCATATTGCTCCTGTAACTTTTCATGCCATGTAAAAAGTTTCCGTATGCACTTGCAAACTTCGACTTCAAGCGGTGACATTCTAAAATATTCTAATAAACAATGGTTTGATACCATTTTACCCAATAATCCCAGTTCTTTAAAGTCAATTTCGGGTATAGCGTGCGGGGTAAAGAAAAGTTCGACTGGCTCTATTTCTTCGTTTCTTTCTTCAACTACGCTTGAAGTGTGACATATATCATTTGATTCCATTTCAGTTATCAGTTATCAGTTAAATTCTTTTCCATTCAAAAGTTTAAATTATGACAGTGTTGGCTATAATAAAGCTTTAGCGTAAAGTTTTCAATCTGCTTTTAATGGTTATAATGGTTAATGATTAATGGCGAACGAGGAATAGACATCAAACGAATACTATTTTTTGAAAAAAAGTATTTATAGAAATGGGTTATTTGTATCAGTTATTTGGGATGTATCCCTAACTGATAACTGATAACTGATAACTGATAACTGGTAACTGAAAAAATGCGTGTATTAGGTATAGAAACCTCTTGTGATGAAACCGGGGTAGCCATGTACGATTCAGAACAAGGTTTATTGTTAGGACATGCTCTGTATAGTCAAATAGATATACATGCCCAATATGGCGGTGTCGTTCCAGAATTAGCCTCCCGTGATCATGTTCGCAAACTCATACCACTGATTAGGCAACTATTAACTGAAAATCAAATAAACCCTAATGAAATTGAAGGGGTTGCGTACACCGCTGGTCCTGGCTTAATCGGGGCATTATTGGTGGGTGCGGCGGTTGGGCGTAGTTTAGCTTGGACTTGGCAGGTACCCGCCATAGGTGTACATCACATGGAAGGGCATTTACTCGCTGCCATGCTTGAAAAGCCTGCTCCCACTTTTCCCTTTCTTGCTCTACTGGTGTCAGGGGGACATACCCAATTAGTTCAAGTTGTGGCTAGGGGCAAATACACAATACTAGGAGAATCCGTAGATGATGCAGCAGGCGAAGCCTTTGATAAAACCGCTAAATTACTAGGATTAAGCTATCCTGGGGGACCAGCTATAGCACAGTTAGCTGAACGTGGCAACCCTGATGCTTTTCACTTTCCCCGTCCAATGACGCGGCAACCAGGTTTAAATTTTAGTTTTAGCGGCTTAAAAACCTGTGTTTTAACAACTTGGCAAGCGCAAGAACAAAATGAACAAACTCGTGCCGATATTGCTCGCGCCTTTGAAGATGCTGTTATAGATACTTTAGCTATCAAGTGTCGTCGTGCTTTACAACAGACTGGTTTAAAACGTTTAGTCGTTGCCGGCGGAGTGGGTGCTAACCAACGTTTACGTATTCGCTTGGCACAACTGGCTAATAAAATGGGAGCGAGTGTCTATTACCCCCGTCCAATATTTTGTACCGATAATGGTGCCATGATAGCTTATACGGGTGCGCTACGTCTGGCAGCCGGTCAATCTGAACCCCTGAGCTTTAGCGCATATCCACGTTGGTCAATGAGTGAATTAACGTAACTACTCAGGTATTAAAAAATGACACGGGACGGGGGTTTGCAACTCCGTCCTAAAAGCTTTCATCATCGCAACAAAACTAAAATGTAGCTCAAACATGACGGACGGGGTTGCAAACTGGGATTAAATCTGCCAAAAATAACAAATAATTTTTCACCCGATTTAAGTAGGTACACAAAAGTTTATTAACATTCTGTAGGGTGGGCAAGGTGGTTTTCGTGCAACGCCTTTGCTGCGGCTGGTGGGCAGCCAAAACTGCCCACCCTACTGAAAATGTTAAAATATTTATACATACCTACTTATGTTCCACCGATTTCATCGGTGGCTATTCACATTTAACACCTTCGGTGTTGAAAATTCATAACCCAATGAAGTTAAACATGAATAGCCATATAGATGTTCAGGTAAATAACTTCCCAAAACCTGTCAGGTATTCAAGACCTGACAGGTTTAACGCGCGTAACTTCGTTCCGAAGTAATTTATTTTTACTGAACATCTATAGATGAAACATATTTAACATCCCAGTTGCAAACCCCGTCTTGCATTATTTTATAGCTGAGTAGTTACGAATTAACATGAAAAAATATCCCGCCGATAAAATTTTACTTATTGCTACTCGACAAATTGGTGACGTGCTACTGGTAACGCCATTATTACGTTCCCTGCGCCGTGCCTATCCAAAAGCAGTAATAGATGTCTTGGTATCTAACGATAAAGGCGGTATGTTGGAAGGCAATCCGGATTATAATACCTTAATCTCCGTTGCTGAACATCCAAATTTTAGCGAATATCAAATTTTATTCAAACAGATTTTGCGTCACTATGATTTAGCTATTTCCACGCTTGCCGGCGATAGACCTTTAATTTATGCCCTACTGGCTGCCCCAAAACGAGTTAGTATTGTTCCCCCCAAACGTTGGCAAGATATTTGGAAACGAATGAGCGTTTATTCTTGGACTGAATTAGATAATCAAAACACTCATACGATTATCCAAAATCTCTTGCTTGCTGATTTATTAGGCATTGCGCGTTGTTATGAGGTCGTGACTCCTCAAGCTATTGATTCTATTGATAAATTAGAACAATATGTCCCATTTGCCTGGCAAAAACAAGCCTTTGCAGTATTGCATCTTTTACCGATGTGGCATTATAAACGGTGGACCATAAAGGGGTGGAAAACATTAATCCAGCATTTGATACAGCTTGGATTGCGTATCGTACTCACCGGGGGGAACAGTCAAGTAGAAAAAGCCTATCTTCGTGAGGCCCTATCAAACTTACCAAACACGGTCATTAATTTGGCAGGACAATTGCGTTTTAGTGATGTGGCTCAACTTATTCGTGCCAGTTCTATATATATAGGTCCAGATACGGCAGTTACCCATTTAGCGGCGGCAACGGGTACAGCAACGGTGGCATTATATGGAGCAACTAATCCGCTAAAATGGGCCCCTTGGCCTTTCCATTACGCCATCAATCAAACACCGTTCCAACAAAAAGGGATACAAAAAGTAGATAATGTATTATTAATCCCAGGCAAAGGTACTTGCGTTCCCTGTCATCAGGAGGGCTGTGAACGGCATAAACAAAGTTATAGTCGCTGTTTAGAAGAATTAGAGGGGAGGGTGGTGATTGAAGTGATAAAAAAATTTTGTCATTATTCAGCACTGGAGGTTCAAAATACTATTTCTTGAAGAAATAGTATTTCTTTTTCAAAATCCATATTAGAATATTAGCGATTTATTAAATTATAAATTGCTAACCTTTTGATTTTTAAAAAAAACTTGACAATTTTGACAATTTTCAGTACAATGTTTGCTGTTATTATTAGGATAACTTAAAATGCAAATTAAGGGTTGAGGAATTCTTTTAAAATCATCTAGTTAAAATTTGTAATTTTGGGTAATGCCTTGAGTTGGTTTTTTAACCCATTGTTAGATACACAAATTTCAACTCTTAATTCGCATTTAAATTTATGAATGACGACTAAGTAATCCATAAACATCCTTTAACTAATGCGAACTAAGGGTTGATAAATCCTTTTAAAATCTTATGGTTAAAATGGGTGATTTTGGGCAATGCCTGAGTTGGTTTTCTTAGCCTTTTAGTAGATACACAAATTTCAACTCTTAATTCGCATTAAGGAATGTGCATGAAATAATTTCGACAACTAAACCTGACAGGTTTTGGAAACCTGTCAGGTTTGATTCAACATATCGAAAAATTATTTCATGCACGTTCCTAACTACAATCTTTGTAGTTCGCGGTTTTTAAAAACTTGAACATTGAGTATAAGGAAAAAAGCATGACAAAAACTCAACTTATCGTTATTTCCATCATTTCCCTACTTTTTCTTGGTCAAATAGCCCGTGCTGATTACCAAGAAGAATTTAAGGCGATAAAACAGAGCATTGATGCCTGTCTTCCCGTTAGACCCCTTCCACCCATACTGACTCTTGATGATATAAAAGCGCTTGAGAGTACTGAATATGGCCCCAAATGGTGTCGGCTCTTATGCCAAATGGGATACATCTGGCCAAAACCTAGGCCAAAATCGTTGCCTCATGACACACAACGTGCGGTGGCAAATGGTAAACTAGCGGCTGAAAGATCAGCCGAACAATGCCTAACACGGTCCGCCATCAAAATCCACATCATTATGAGACATCGACTCATTGCTTATGTGGGTCACCAATACACCTGCGACCGACTACGCGAGCCTGAAGCGTGTCGCCGTGCTAGAACAATCGCAATGGATTTCCTTTATGGGGCACCGACTGAAGAAGCCTTTCAAGTCCGTAAGGCACTCAAAAAACTCATTGATAAGAGCAAAGAATGCAATACAAGAAGTACACTTAGGCAGTATTGTGAACAGTTAGGTGTGAAAGGGGGGGCATGTAACGAATTGTAGTGTTCAAAATGGAGCAAATTAACTGTTAATTTGCTCCTAAAAAATTAAAATCTGTATTTCCAATTTTTAGCTTTCAAAACTGAAAATCATAATATTCATAATATACTGAAATTAAAGCATTTTATAGGGATTATTTTATTTAATTTTGTAGTATAAAAATAAATTTAATTTAAATGCTTAAAAATTGATGTATTAAAATTTTGTTAGGTTTAACAAATCTTTATTGTAACTACCCAGCCTTTCATCCCCACGCAGACGCGCTCATCGTTATACACAACTATTTAAGGCGATAGTGGGAAAATAATATACCCGTCATTTTTTTGAAAAACTTGATTTATTGTCATTTCGTTTAGGATATTTTTTTTAGCCGCAACCGCCTAACTTGACTATCAAGTTTTTTGTAAGTCCTTGATTTAAAAAGAAATATTATTTTAGTCCTTGAAATTAAATAAGCTTAAAAATCAATGACTTGGATATTTTAACCTTCAAAAATAAAGCTTTTCAAAATTAAATAAGCTTAAAAATCAATGATTTGGATATTTTAACATTCCCAAATAGAGCTTTTCAAAATTAAAAGACATCAAAAACTTGATAGTTGAGTATTAATAAATAATAATATATTGATTTTATAATAATCAATCCATATTAAGTTCATTTAAAACCTATTTTATATAAAGTGTGTTATTTTTACCACATATATTGTATTTATGCTACAATGCCAATATCGACTATATTAATAGCTTTATAAAAAGGTGTGATTAAAAGTGCATGGGTGAAGGAATCCAAAATTTATTTTGGGAACCAAAAATTAGCATTCCATGCACTTTTAATCACACTCTTACAAAAAATAAATTTAACATTTTTTGTGAAAATTGACTTATAACATTTTTTTCTTTTTAATTCATGTTATTAATATATATATATGATGAAACTTTCGGTATTGGAAATACTATTTGAAAAATAGTATTTTTATTAACGGGTATATTCTTTTAAAGAAATCACCTATTTGTTAGAAATACTATTATTTTGAAAAATAGTATTTATTTTTGCCCTACAATTATAACTAAAGGAGATCATGCCACATGACAATAAGTGGTTTTTTACACTTTCGGGCTAAAGTTCCTAAAAGGGCTTTGGTATTTTTACCTGTTGGTTCATTGATGATTGGACTATTTTGTTTATCCCATTCAGTTCAAGCTTCTGAAGGTGAACAAGCTTATCAGCAAAAATGTATGGCTTGCCATACGATTGGTGGTGGACGATTAGTGGGTCCCGATTTAAAGGGAGTGAACGCTTTGCGAGATCACGATTGGTTGGTACGTTGGATCGTTGAGCCTGATAAAATGTTGGCTGAGGGCGACGCACTCGCGAAACAGCTTTTGCAGGAATATAATAATATTCCCATGCCAAATTTTGGTGTTTCAGAGGCAGAAGCTAAAAATATTTTAGCTTATATAGAAGCTAAAAGTGGCGGTGAAGTATCTGAACCGACTACTTCACCTCAACCAGTATCTACTTCGTCTCCTGAAAGTGGTGATGAATTGATTACCGAACCGACAACGTCACCAGCACCTGCTGGACCGGTAGAAGATGCACCTTGGAAGAAACCAGTGCTTACTTCAAGTGACGATACGCCAAACATTGCTATTGGCAAAGCGTTGTATCTTGGGCAAAAAAGCTTCGCAAACGATGGACCTGCTTGTATCACCTGTCATAGAAATACGGATATAGGTGGTTTAGGTGGAGGGACCTTAGGGCCTGATTTGACTAAGGTTCATTTACGTTATGGTGGGGATGTTGGATTGACCTCAGTGTTATTAAGTACGCCCTTTCCCACTATGCGAGGTGTTTTTTCTAAAAAGCCCTTATTAGATTCTGAGGTGGCTCACCTAAATGCTTATTTTGCTGAAACGGTTAATTTGGAAGAAGAACCGGTAAATGTTGTGTTTCTTGTAATAGGCATTGGGATGGGCATTGTTGGATTTATCATCCTTTATATTTTTATACACCTTATTTGGAGAAATCGATTGACCGGGGTACGTGTACCTTTAGTTGGGAGATAAAAAAAAATGAGTTGGATTCAAGATATTATTAACCCCCAAACCCGCCACTGGGAACAATTTTATCGCAGTCGGTGGCAGTATGACAAAATTGTTCGTAGTACCCATGGCGTGAATTGTACCGGGGGGTGTTCTTGGCGTGTTTACGTGAAATGCGGGGTAATTACCTGGGAAATGCAGCAGGTTGATTATCCTAAATTGGAAAAACGTTTACCCCCTTATGAACCTCGCGGTTGTCAACGGGGTATTTCAGCGTCCTGGTATGTTTATAGTCCTATTAGGGTGCGCTATCCTTATATTCGGGGTGCATTGGTTGACCTGTGGCGCAAAGCTCGTCAACAGCATAATGATCCGGTTGACGCTTGGGAATCCATCGTCAGCAATCCTGAATCTCGCAAAACTTATCAACAAGCACGCGGGAAAGGTGGTTTTCGGCGATCCGATTGGCAGGAGGTATTAGACATTATCTCCGCAGCCAATGTTTATACTATTAAACAGTATGGTCCAGATCGTATCGTCGGTTTTTCGCCTATTCCTGCCATGTCGCAGTTGAGTTTTGCTGCAGGCTCGCGTTTTATATCGTTGATGGGTGGACACATGCTCAGTTTTTATGACTGGTACAGTGATCTACCACCTGCGGAACCTGAAGTGTGGGGTGAGCAAACCGATTCTGCTGAAAGTGCTGATTGGTACAATTCCAAATTCATTGTCTCAATGGGCTCGAATTTGAATATGACTCGGACTCCCGATGTACATTTCATTTCGGAAGCACGTCATAATGGATCAAAATTCGTGGTGTTTGCCCCCGATTTTAGCCAGGTTGCTAAATACGCGGATTGGTGGGTCCCCGTCCATGCAGGACAAGACGGTGCCTTTTGGATGGCAGTCAACCATGTCATTTTGACAGAATACTATATTAAGAAGGCAACGCCCTCTTTCAATGCCTACATGAAACAGTTTACTGATTCACCTTTCTTGGTGGTATTGAATCAAAGTGAGGATGGCTATAATGCCGGTCGCTTATTACGGGCTAACACGCTTGAAAGTTATCAAGATGAAGAAAATGGTGACTGGAAATTCTTGATGTTTGATGAGAAGGCCCAAACTCCTAAAATGCCAAAGGGAACGGTAGGACACCGTTGGCAAACAGAAAAGGGGCAATGGAATTTAGAACTAAAAGATGGTTTAGATGATTCACCTATTGACCCCTTGCTATCTTTCATTGACAATAGTGATGAAGTCTTTGAAGTGAATTTTGAAGACTTTTCCAATGACAATGTGATGGTCAAACGAGGCGTGCCGGTCAAATATATTGAAACTCGTGAAGGTAAAGTAGCAGTCACCACGATTTTTGATTTGATGATGGCCCATTTTGGGGCAAATCGTGGCTTAGTGGGAGATTATCCTAAGAGCTATGATGAGGCTGATCAACCTTACACCCCGGCTTGGCAAGAAAAATTCACGGGCATTGATAAAGCAACGGTTCTCAATTTCACTAACCAATTTGCGACCACGGCGGAAAAAACCGATGGCAAATGCACCGTCATCATTGGTGCCGGCATTAACCACTGGTATCATAATAACTTGATGTATCGAGGTCCAATTACAGCCTTGATGTTATGTGGTTGTGTGGGTAAAAATGGTGGTGGTTTGGCTCACTACGTGGGACAAGAAAAATTAGCCCCAATTTCTATCTGGAAAACCGTTTCAAGCGGTGCCGATTGGGGTGCGTCTGCGCGGATGCAAAATGCACCGACATGGCATTATATGCATTGTGATCAATGGCGTTATGAAGGACCCTTTGCTAAATATGCCAGTTTAAAAGGCGATAATGAATGGACTGGGGGACATGCAGCTGATATTAATGCGCGTGCCGTCCGTATGGGTTGGTTGCCCTTCTATCCTCAATTTGAGCGTAGCAGTATAGAAATCGTCAAAGATGCTGAACAAGCTGGATCAAAAACAGAAGCTGACACGGTTCAATATGTAGTTGACCAATTGAAAGACAGAAAATTACGCTTTGCTGCTGAAGATCCGGATCATCCTAATAACTGGCCACGGGTTTGGTTTATCTGGCGTGGTAATGCCATCATGGCGAGTGGTAAGGGCCATGAATATTTCTTAGACCAC
>Ga0233404_10000139_pt1 | contig 17883 bp, 12 predicted proteins | sample Na_oxic_2_MG_FD_179861 | JGI IMG/M metagenome (GOLD analysis project Ga0233404, IMG submission 179861) | Seawater microbial communities from Saanich Inlet, British Columbia, Canada - Na_oxic_2_MG | ecosystem: Environmental > Aquatic > Marine > Inlet | place: Canada: British Columbia | collected...
AACAAGTGCCGGCTGTTGTCCTTGGCTGTCTTGAAAAAGGTTTGTCTTGGTTTGAACTATTTAGAATCCAATTAGTTTCAATGGTTGTATAGATTTGAAGCGTTCCCATTGAACGACCCCAGTGCCCGGCCATTGATATGGTGACAAAATCTGACACGCCTTTTTCCTCCAATTCGCCATTGTTCCATTCATAAGTTACATCCGGATAATCATAATATTTATCCCAATATTCAGCTTCAGTAACCTTATGTTTTTTGGGAACATAAGTGGTATCCGGTTGATAAGCTTTTAAATCTAATGCATATACAGCATTCATTTTGATTGTCTCCATTGACTAATTTCTAATCAATTGTTCATCACAAATCCCATTTCTTGAAAAGATTTCTTGCTGTAAATTTTTCTGTGATGACCCTATTTAGATGATTTAACCCGTTGATTTTATTTAATGCAAAAATTTATTTTTCCCATATCACCGGAAAATTTACAGCAAGAATTATTTCAAATCTTTAATTTCATTAAAAAGGATACGATACAGAATTTTGGCACTAAGCTTAATGTGAGGTATTGGCATACCTTCGTTGATACCATGCAAATTGATGGGATATCCATATTTAGAGTCAAATCGAGGCCCAGCGGCAATCAACTTAACATTGCCTTTAGCATCTGTGCCACCACCGGTTACAACAAATGGACAATCTTTTCCGGTCACTTCACGATAAGCCTTATTGATTTTCTGAAATAAGGCATTGTTTGGGTTGCGTATTTCTGGTGAATACTTGGTTATGGTATTAAACGTAACACTTGTTCCGGGATACACTTTATCGAAACGTTTAACCAGTTGGCCAAATATACGCTGAAAACGACTCAATTTACCCTGCAAAAGTCCTTCCGTTTTGCCATCCCATTCCTGTGGATAATGACCAATTGCATAACGAATATCAACACCAAAGCGTACTTCAGCTTTTTCCCTATCAGTGACAAATTGAGTGAGGGCATAAGTTGTTCCTACTTTGAATATCTCATCAGAAGCTTTCAACAAATTCGGATGTTTTTCACCCAATACCTGAGTTCCCCAACCCCAACTGATGAACTGCGTCATACGACCAATGCTGTTGTTAGCCAATTGCTTGCTATCAATCAATCCCGCCAGAAAATTGGTCAGGGAAACCAGTGGGTTTGCACCTACGGCGCGATTTTCATGTGGAGCAGAACCATGTTGGGCACCTTTGACTTTCGTGGTAAGTGATACAGTGTTAGTCCCTTTGATGTATGAAATTTCCAATTCAGCCCGGCGATACTTTGAATCATCAAATCCATAGTTATCGTAAAGCGAATCCACTTGATTAGCAAATTGCTCTGCGGCTTCTCTGGAAATAGCTTCAATTTTAGCAGTAGCGGTATCGGGTATTTGGTTGACTGGACCATCTGAAGTGTTCAGACTTTCGAGCCACAGTCTTCCTTGGGAATTACCGGTTTGAAGTGGCAAAGAAAATACCGGCCGTTCGATGCCTTTTTCACCTCGTATCGACCAGACTGAATCAAAAACGATTCCAAAATCCGGTTGCTCGGTTTCATCAATAGCCTTCAAATAACGACGTGTTGCTATACTTGTCTCTTCAGACGTGTCGAAAATTAATTCAAAGGTAAAACTTTCGATGGCTTCAGGATTATCATCATACTGTTTTGCCAATGCTCTTAGCACGATAAACGTGGTAATTGCTGGCCCTTTGTCGTCGATTGTTCCACGTCCTACCAAAAAATCCATTTTTTTCCCTACATAATCACGCTTTTCTACGCGAGGTTCAAATGGACGATCACTACCATCAGCTTGTACCGTATCAACATGTGCGAGTAACGAAATTTTCTGAGGGCCATTACCTACACGGAACCCAAATAGCCAGTGCTCAGAAGTTTCCGAATGCCACTCAAAAGAACGGAACTTGAGATTATGTTGAGTTTGATTGAAGGTATCGACTCTCTCTTGCAAAAAGTCTTTGACCTTATTTAAATTGCCCTGCAAATTTTCTACCTTATCGTAGGTAGGTATCCGGACAATGGCATCGGTTTCAGAAAGCAAAAGCGTTTCCAAATAACAATCAAGCAGTTTTTCCGCGTCTTTATCCGGACAAGCCACTACAAGTGCATTTCCACCCTTAACTAATGGAATACTATCGGCTGTTGCTAGTGAGGCTCCGGTGCTAAAAACTAGAGTACTACACACTGCTCCGGTTGAAATTGACTGCCGCCAGTTTCGGTGTTTCATAATACTACTTTCTCCTTTAGATGGTTGATACTACAAGTTTTGGCAATGGTACAAAACCTTCAAAATTTGCCATCGTTCAATCAACGAAAAATGATTATCGTATTAATTGAGATATGGTGGGTTTCCGCGAAGCTTCTACCCACCCTACGCTCCACTACCATTAAGTTAAGCATTGGAGTCCAAACCTTTAGATTTGGAAGTGTTTGATATTTAAACCGAATAATCCAAATCTGAAGGTTTGGATTCCAATAAAATTCCTTAACTTAATGGCATTGACCCTACGCTCCAATGCCATTAAGTATCGGGCCACCATAAAGAATTCCCCTACGTAACCAATTGATTTGTAGGGGCAATCCCTTGTGGTTGCCTGAAGAAAAATCCTTAACTTAATGGCATTGACCCTACGCTCGCTAATTATTTAATTTGAACCAGCCCTTTTTTAATTTATTCTGTTGCAAATTCTGTATGCTTCCTCATTTCAGGGGAACGAAAACCCAAAACTATCCGATCTTTCGGAACGCCTGCTCTGAGAAGTTCCGTGGCTATCCCGTCCTCTCACGTTAGTTGATGAACCAAGATATTCAAGGGCCTTTTGTAGTGTACTTTACCTATATATCAATAAAAATAACAAATTGCTAATTCCTGATTTAAATAAAAAATTACCAATTTACCTACCGATGTTACCGAAATTGGTCATATCGGCACTCCTATTCACAAATTTGCCGGTCAAACTTGTCAAGCTTAAAGCCAGCCAATCTGCCACCCGACATCACCTGAAATTTGGAGAATGTTTCAAGTGGTTGTGCAAATTACATTACCCAATTGTCAATTTTGTTTTGACGGGTAGTCGTTGTACTACTACTACATAATAATTAACAGCCAATAACATGAATGGTTTTCTTCGCAACTGATTTCGTTTGCCAAAAAATCTTTTTGTCCCATGATATCGTTTTGCGTCTATCAAAAACTATCAGCCAGCCTTCCTCGCAAGAAAGTGTCTCCATGTAATCTAACAATTGTTCTTGCCCTTCTTTATAGGTTTTGTCTCCATAGCGTAATTTCAATTCAATTGGATAACGGTTGTGTTGATAATGCACACACAAATCTAGTCGTCTTTTTCCCGAGGCAATCTCGCGGGAAATTCGTCCGCCACTGTTGACTATCCGTTGCAAAAAAGCTTGCATAACTAAATGGGGAGCTGCCTCTCGGTATTGATAGCGATTAACCCAAATCTCACTATTTTCCCGCCAGAATTGCTGAAAATCAGTCAGCAATTTTTTCATATCCACTTTTCCATCTCGCAGATAGGAAGGAAATTGAAGATTAGCCATCTCCATTTGGGAACGGGAACTTAGAGTGCGAAGAATCACTTCACCATAAATTGGATTGGATGGGATAATTTGTTCACCAGTGTAACGTAACAAACCCAAATCCAGCACATATTGATAATCATCATCCAACAGGCTATATCCTTGATTTTTACCGACAATTACCGGTTCAACAATACGTTGCACCCGTTTCTCTTTTAAACGTTCCATCAAACTATCAATATGGGTATAACGTTGCAGAATGATAGTTTGCACGGCTTGGTCAACATGGGTTGGTAAAATTTCTCTTGAAGTATCAAATTCTAGAATTTGCTCAACAATTTCACTAGCAATGGCGTTTACTAACCAAGGTTGTCCTTGAGTATTCTCATAGACTTTCTGAATAACTTGAGGTGAAAATGCTTGACTCGTTTCTCGCGTATATTGAGCATAGAGTTGAGTTATCTCACTTTGGGTAAAATTACGCAATGTTTTTGAGGCTTTAACAATATTAAATGGGCTATAACTCCCCAAGGTTTCTCGATCCTCACGGATGTCGCTCTTATAATCACGAATATTTCGCATACCCACTAGCGCAATAGAATGAACGAAAGGAATTTCATTACGACTTACATACCCATCTCGCAATTGGCGCAAAAACGTAATGAGAGTGCCATTTGATAAGCAATCGGTTTCATCAAAAAAAATGACCAATGGCTTATCTAACTGCCGACAAAATTGTGAGAGTGCCCGCAGCAAAATTATGGTAAAATTTGAATAATCAGCAGGCTCAGCAAAAGAAAAATGGCTCAAATTTTCATTCATTTCCACTTTAAACTTCAGGGCTTTCACAATCGCTGGAATACCTTCTTTAGCCTCACTAATTCCCTGAGCCGTTTCCAACGAACAATACAAAGCATAATAGTCCCCGGTTTCGTTTAATTGCTTTGTGAGTTCTAGCAAGAGCGTGGTTTTGCCGGATTGGCGGGCTGCATGAATAACGAAATATTAGTTTTTGCTCAATTAATTGAAGAAGACCTTGGCAGCGTTCTTGGGTTGGCAACATATAGTGTTCATTCGGGTGACAAGGCCCGGCAACATTAAAGGTTTTTTTCATTATGTTATCTCCGAAGTTATTTCCTTGCTAAAGCATAGTACAATGAATTGACGAAAACAACATATAGGTAGTTTTTTATTGGAAAAACACTGAATGTAGTGAACAACATTGTTGCCCACCCTGCTGGCTTTACAGACTTTTCCGAAGTTTTCAGCATACGCTGGGTAGTCCCTACAAACCAATAGAGGTATTCAAAATATGGAGATTAGAGATTAAGTAATTAAATTTAAGTATCTATAATTAGCATTGTAACGTAAATCATTGATTTAAATTGCATTGGTTTGTGGGGACTACCAAGCGAGCGTAGGGTGAGTAGAGGATTGATCCCCACCTACGCTCGCGTAGGCTGGGATTCGTTACACTCAAACAACCCACCGCCATTATTCAATCAACGAAAAATGATTATCGTATTAATTGAGATATGGTGGGTTTCCGCGAAGCTTCTACCCACCCTACGCTTGCTCAAGCCAACTAATCCTTAATAACCAACTGTCAATTCTGTTTGAACAAGATTGCACGGATGCAAGGATGCTCAGGATTAACTTATCAATGTCATCCTGAGCATCCGTAAATCCGTGTAATCATGTTCAGACATTTAATTGCCAAATTAAAATTTTCTGTGCTTATATTATATAGACACATTCCCAGACAAAAATATTAGGCGGGAAAAGCGAGCGTAGGGTAGGCTTCGTTACACGATATTCTCGTTCACCACGTTCAAACCCACCACAATCGTTCAATCAACGAAAAATGATTATCGTATTAATTGAAATATGGTGGGTTTCCGCGAAGCTTCTACCCACCCTACACTTGCTTTCTCAATTGCCTCAAAGCCTTCAGTTTCTAAATCAAGCTGATAGGTGTTTTTTGGGGGATCGTTAGTGACATTACCAAATTCGTCACTAATGGTGATTGTTACGGTTCTCATGATTTGGGCACCGATTGGACAGATAAAAAAGGGCTTGAATTTATGTAGAATAAGCGTCATTATACATCACAGCTTTTTTTACAGCAAGAAAGAATTCAGAATCTTTGTTATAGTGGCCACGTTTATCGTGTGGAGTTTTTATAAATTTTCAGATAAATATTTTGGCCCAGACCTCAGAGGTTTCCAAAACCTCTGAGGTCTTTAGAGCGTGACATTTTTCTGAAACTCTATATAATTTGCATCATGGTATGGAAATAAAATAAGGAATTTTGGTGAAATTACTTCTATCCTATATAGTAATAGCTTGGTCAGGGATAATAGATTTAGTAAAAAGGATAAAGAATTGGTGGAAAAGCTATCGAACAGATGTTACTTCTAGAGACGGATATTCAGGTAGAGAGGGAACAGTTGTTGATCCCCCACATAAAAAAAAGTCCATAACCGGATATAAAAAAACACCTAGTGATAAATATAAATCTTGGCTAAGTCAAATTCCACCAATTCCCCATCAAGCACCGTTGACAAAGTGGCCTCGACTCTCACAACAATTGCTACAAGAATTATTTGCTGAATTAGGTGTTGAATACGTCCCTGGAATTGTCTTGCATGAAAGCAAACATCAGGATCCGGTATCAGCTTTCATTGATTTTTGTAAACGCTTTGATTGTCCTGACAAACCAGCAACTCGGCAGTATTTACAGGATGTTGTTTTATTTTTAGTTGAAATGGATGATCTGCGCCAACGACATCCTCTCAACCCGGAGCCCATTTATCAAGAATTGGAACAACATCAGTGGAGCAAAGCGGAGAATTTACTAGAGGGCATGAAACAGGCGATCAATCTCCTCGAAAAATTAGATAGCCGTGAAGTGCGACTAGGGCAACACCGTAAGTTATTAAATGACATTAAGGATATTTTATCTTTGGAGTGGTTTGATTATCTTGATAAGATAGACGAATTATATTCCGTTCATTTAGAATGGCAGGAAAGTGAAAAACAATACTGCTTGTTTCAAGAGCAGATTGTTATTCGTATCAAAACCATTGATAAACATGGTCGGATTGCTCTAAAAAAGGTAGATGACGCTTATCAAAACATCAAACGTATTTGGAGCCGCTGCATAAGATTTTTAGAAGAAGAAGGAAATCCGGATGATCCAGAACTAGGTTTTCCAAAACTGGAATTGATCCGCAAGGCTTTGGATAAGATTTTAAATTTCTGTGGTGAAAGCGTCAGTGAACCGGTTGATGAAAGCGGTATGAGCCTTGATAAAGCTCGGAAAATTCTAGGACTTAAATCAAAAACGCTGGACTTAGATATTGTTAAAAAGGCTTATCGTAGAATGGCGATGAAATATCATCCAGACAGACATCCAGAATCAGATAAAAAAGACTATTACGATAAAAAATTTAAACAGATTAAATTGGCTTACGAAAGACTTCAAGAGGAGTGTTGGCATCATGGGTAACCAAAAAAAGTGTTTACAAGACATTATTGTTCGCCCCGGGACAAGTGCAGTAAAAAGCTCATCAAGTTCAAGAAAAATGACTACAATGGATGAGGTAATTTCCCAGTTTAGTCAACCAAACCAACCTAATCGTATGGTGAACTTATTATGGTGTGTTGATAAAACTAGATCTATGTCCTCACTTATTCATAAAGCCAAATCTGCATCCGCAGAATTTTTTCGTCGTTGTCAAGACTCTAATATTAAGCTGAATGTGTGTTGGTGCCCTTATGGTGATTATGTTGATTATCAATATTATGGTCCTTCTGGATTGATTGCCCCTCAAGAGTGGACAAATGAAGTCACTCGTTTGGAATGTTTTATAGAACAAACACACTTAGTCGATGGTGGGGATGCGGATGAGGCAGTAGAATACGTGCTGGCCTACGCACTGCATGAGAGTTCCCCTATTGATGCGATCATTTTGATCGCTGATGCCGGTCCACACAATACACAAGAGGCGCAACGTCAAGTACATCAATATCGAGTACCTACTCAATGGCTCCTAGATTGGAGGGAAAATGCTGAAATACTGGGTCAAAAAAATATACCCGTGTACACTTTTGCTATGCGTAGTGGGTGTCGGGATGTATTTAAGAAAATTGCCCAACTTTCTGGAGGAGAAATGGGGGATTTAGACCAACTGGATGCCTTAATTGATATGCTAACTTTGACGGCGGTAGCCGTTGGTGGTAGTGAAGTTGATGTCAAGAAATACCTAGAACAATATGGGGGGCAAATGGATAAAAACACATTGGAATTTGCTAAACGGTTATGTCTACCTAGTTCTAAGTACTGAACCATAAATTTTCGGGTATTATGAATTTTTTGTAGGGTGGGCAACGTCTTTTTGTTGCCCACCGAAATGATGGGCAAGATGGTGGGCAAGAAAAAAACCTTGCCCACTACAAAAATTCATAATACCTGATTTATGGTTCACTACTTAATATTTTTCAATCATTAATTGTAGTGAGTCAATCATGATTTTTAATTTTTTTGGTGTTATTATGTGGTTGGGCTTGGGAACGGCCCTTTATATCGCTTTGATGCCGGTATTTGGTATGGATTGGTATCCCACTTTATTGCTAGAAATCAGTCTGGGTCATATGATCTTGTTGTCTATCATTGCGTGGGTACAAGTGTGGAGGAAAACAGCCGATAATGTGGATATTGGAAGCAGAGTGGCTACAACCGGCTATATTCATACATTGATCGGCACTTGCGCTGCGCTAGTAGCGGCTGCCGGCTTTGATGGAGGCAATCTTAATGAAATTCAGCAAATTATCAAACCGATTGGTGCAGCCCTTGGAACCAGTATTATTGGTTGGTGGATGGGCAATGAAATCCAATTGGCTAGCCTGAATAAAACTGATGAAGGACTGATTTCTTACCGAAATAAAGAACAGGTGGAAAAATCGCTTGAAGAATTGGCTAGTTCGGTACGCAATCTGTCACTTAAGTTAACCGAATCAGGTGTTCATTGGGAAAATAGTGCGGATAACATCCGAAGGAAATTTGAGAATGCCAGCGATGACATGGTTAAAAAGTGGCAGGATACTGTCAATAATGTCCTAAAAAAATTGGATGGTGCCAGTGACGATATTGTTAAAGAGTGGCAAACGAGTGTCAAGAACGTCGAAACTCAATTAAATACGGCAAGCGGTGTTTTGGTTAAAGCTTGTCATGCACTTAATAAGAAACTAGAAGAAATACGCACCATAGGTTTAAGTACGGCGACAAGTACAGTGAGTGAGTTATCCACTCAGATTGAAAATACCCTCAAAGAGGCTAAGACACAACTTGATTTATTTAAAAGCAGTGCAAAGTCAATAGCTGATGAATCTACAAAGACTTCAACCTCCATGAAAACCATTTCATCAGGGGCTAAAACAACGGCTGACAAATTCCAAGAAGTTAATAAATCTTTGGAAAATATCAGCAAAATTATTGAAGAGGCTGATAAATTATTAGCTCAACTTAGAAAGGAACGAGAGGAGCGAAAGTGATGAATAGCCGTTTATATAGCAATAATCTCATCATGCAAAGCGAAATATTTGTGACTATCATGGTGGTAGTTGTTATTCTCTTTATTATTTCAGTAGTTAATCTGATAACAGCTAGAAATGCGCTTGAGGAGATTAAAAATAAGGAACAGCCTCCGCTCATTATCTTGGACGAGGCTAAGAATTATACCTTTAAAACCGGTTCCGGAAAACTTTCCCGTCATTTTAAATCAACCATCAAAGATAAAATCATCCCGTACATCGAAAAAATGTCTGTGGAATACGACTGTGATATTATAGAAGTGTACGGTTATACTGACGGGCAACCGTATAGAAGACGAAAATCAAACCGAAGTCAAATGGATAAACTATTACTCACTGGTTTGGAGAATAATCAGTTTTCTGATTTGAATGCAACTTCTAACTTGGAACTTGGAATACTGCGTGCGGCTTCGATTGTACATTTTTTAAAAGAGTATCAATCTCAAAACAATAAATACCTACAAAAAATAAATGTTATTCGGCCTTACAGTGGTGGGCAATTAATTCTCCCTAACGGAGAAATCGCTTCTGTCAATGACGATAAACCTAATGCAGTACGGCGTAGAATCGAACTTCGTTTATCAAGGTCACGGGATTTGCACAAAAAATCCACTCACTAAGCACCAATTATTATGGCTACCTAACCGCCGTCAAATGGATTGGCTACCAATTAAAAAATCCGGTAATCATGCAAAGGTGTAGATGTCTAGCACTTGATTTATTATCTACTAATACCCACACATAGTTGCATGAGCAAGACTATAGATGAAAATAATAAATAATTTCACGAAAACCAGTTTTGAAAACCTCGGAGGTTGAGCTACTAATATTTGTGACAATTATTTTTGTGAACATCCATAAGTGTTTGCCTTTGGAAATTAATTTACTTGAAAAACTATATAGCACAAAATTTTATGTTCAAACCAATTCAATTCATCACACTTTGCTGTTTTTTACTGGCTTTATCCAATAGCACTCTTGCGTATGATTGCGATAAAATCGCTAAAATTCACTCAATTGCCAAAATTGCTCATGTCGGTATTTTACGCCAAGAGGCGAAATTACCGGAATGGGCAAATGAGGAAAACCGTTATTTGTGCGCCGGGGATACTGTCATTGTGCCAAAAGCAGTACCTAAAATCGTTGTGGAATATGATACCAATCCCCCTAAACAACAAAAATTAAATGCCGGCGATACTTATGACGTCGGAAAATTGCGTAGCCCATGTGGGACATTGTGTAAATTGTTAGCTGAAATTGATCATTTGTACGAACAATTGACGCGAACCTCACTTGTGGCTAATATCCCTGCATTTGATAAGGGAAACGATGGAAAATTGAAACCGATTTTTATGCCATTGGCTGCCGGGGAAGGCGCAGATTACGAATTTGTCTTATTTGCGCGAGCTGGCAGTATTCCTTTGTTTTGGCATGGTGGCGAACCTAATTATAATTTGCAGGTGTTCGATGCAAAAGATAAGGTGGTTGTTGACAAAACGGTTAAAACCAATCACTATAATTTGAAGTTACCGTCAACTGCTGAGGAGCAATATTATGAGTTGTCAATTAGTTGCAAGGCTTGTAAAAAAGTTTATCGCAAACCATTAGTCTTTGTGGCACCACCGCCTTTGCTGATTGAGGATAAATTGAAGGTACTCAGTGCCTTATCATTAGATGAGGATAAAAATTGGCGTTTGGAAATTTGGCGACAATTAGATAAGATGCCAGCCAGTCCAGAACGTGATGCTTTTCAACAGCATTTAATCTTGGATGATTTTTAGTCCTAAACTTTCATGCTCGTTCCTAACCGGAGGTTCACTGCCATATTTTGTTGGAGTCCAAAACTTTAGCTTTGGACTATTCGCTTTAAAATAAAATACTTCCAAATCTGAAGGTTTGGACTCCAAATTAACTTCCAAATCTGAAGGTTTGGACTCCAAATTAACTCCAAATCTGAAGGTTTGGACTCCAAATTAACTTCCAAATCTGAAGGTTTGGACTCCAAAGCTTAACTTAATGGTTCCCAAATAGAATTTGGGAACGAGAGAACCAGATATTTTTAGGCTATCAGTATGTACAGAAACGGAGTAGACAATTATTCACAGAGTTTATTAGCAGAGTTACGTCATCTACCAGCTGAGACAGAATGGGTAGAATTTAAGGAAAATTATAAGGATTATGAGGAACTTGGCGAATATATCGCCGCTTTGGCAAATAGTGCCGCTTTGAGCGGTAAAATTTATGCGTATCTTGTGTGGGGCATCCAAGATCAAACCCATGAAATTATTGGGACAAACTTTAAATATCGTTTCGCTAAAAAAGGTCATGAGGAACTGGAAAGCTGGTTATTACGCTTGCTTACTCCCAAAATAGAATTTCGTTTTTTTGAATTGGATATGGATGGTAAACCGGTGGTTATTTTGGAAATTAATCGTGCTAACCACGAACCCGTCAAGTTTAAAGGCACTGCTTATATTCGGATCGGGAGTTATAAAAAACGCCTGAAAGATTATCCTGAAAAAGAACGTAAATTGTGGCGTTTATTTGATAAAACCCCTTTTGAACATCAAATTGCTCTTAATAATTTAAACGCCGATCAGGTATTAAATTGTTTAGATTATCCGGCTTATTTTGATTTAACTGCCCAAAATTTACCCAGTAATAAAAATGGTATTCTGCAACAGTTAGCAGCCGAAAAAATGATTAGAAAAAATCAAGCAGGGCAGTGGGATGTTTATAATTTAGGGGCAATTTTATTTGCCAAAGATTTGGCATTTTTCCCAGAACTTAGACATAAAGCCATTAGAGTTATCCAGTATACCAATAGTAGCCGCACTGACACTGTGCGAGAACGGGAAGAAAAGCAAGGTTATGCGAGCAGTTTTTTTCATGCCGTCGATTTTATCAATATTTTATTACCCACGCGGGAAATAATCACCGCAAAGGGCCAACGTAAAGATATGCCAATGTATCCCCCAACTGCCATCCGGGAATTGGTTGCTAATATGTTGATTCACCAAGATTTTAATATAAAAGGCACTTCACCAATGGTAGAAATTTTTGATCGCCGTATAGAAATTACCAATACCGGTCAACCATTAGTTGAGCCGCAACGTTTTTTAGACACGCCTCCTCAGTCGCGTAACGAAGCATTAGCAGCTTTTTTGCGGCGCATTGACGTTTGTGAAGAACGTGGCAGTGGTATTGATAAAATCATGCAAGCCATTGAAGAACATAATTACCTATTACCCGCGCCCCAGTTTGAGGTACTAGAAAAACATACCCGGGTAACGCTTTCGGCAACCAAAACTTTTGCTAAAATGAGCCGAGAAGAACGGGTGATGACTTGTTATTTTCACGCTGGTTTGAAACTTATGAATAAAAGCTATATGACAAGGCTCTCTTTGCGCCAACGTTTGCACTGTAGTGATAATGCGGCTAAACAAGTCATTGCTCAAACTTGTGGCAAATCTTTGCTTCGCTTGACAAATCCCGAAGCTAAACGAAATTTTCAATATTTGCCTTATTGGGCATAATTTCTAAACGTAGATTACGATGTTAGAAATCCGATTTTTCCAAAAAATCGGATTTCTTTGGACTTATTATTTAAAACCGGTCAGGTTTGGCTAATCCGTTAAACCCTATTCAAAAATCATTTTTATGTTACACTTTTTTAAATCTCAACACGGAGAAAAATTCATGCGCCACTTTCAAGTTATCTTTTTATTCCTTCTATTTTTCAATAGTGCCGGAGCGAAGGAATTAACGCTTGAGGAACAAGCAAAATTAGCCGAAGCACAGCAATATAATGCCAAGGTTATTGAACTTTATCAAAAAGGACAGGTACAACAAGCTGTTCCCTATGCTGAAAAAGTTTTCAATATTTACCAAAAAGTGTTAGATAAAAAGCACCCTAACATAATTACCAGCATGAATAATTTAGCTGGCATTTATTATTCCGCCGGCAAATTGGATGAAGCTTTGCTGTTGTATAAAAAAGCATACTCACTCCGCAAGCAAGAATTAGGCGAAACACACCCTGAGACACTCACTAGCCTGAGTAATTTATCGTTCATTTATCAGGTGATAGGCAGATTGAATGAAGCTTTGCCGTTGTTTGAAAAAGCATACTCGTTACGCCAGCAAGTGTTAGGCGCAAACCACCCTGATACACTCACCAGTCTGAATAATTTAGCAAGCATTTATGAAGCTGTAGGCAAATTGAATGAAGCTTTGCCGTTGTTTGAAAAAGCATACTCGTTACGCCAGCAAGTGTTAGACGCAAACCACCCTGACACATTCACCAGTTTGAAGAATTTAGCAAGAATTTATCAAGAGGTAGGTAGATTGGATGAAGCTTTGCCGTTGTCTGAAAAAGTCTATGCACTGAACCAACAGGTATCCGGCGCAAACCACCCTGACACACTCACCAGCCTGAAGAATTTAGCGGGCATTTATAAAACGGTAGGCAAATTGGATGAAGCTTTGCCGTTATATGAAAAAGCATACTCACTTTTTAAGCAAGTATTAGGCGAAAACCACCCTGACACACTCCACAGCCTAAATAATTTAGCGGGCATTTATCAAACGATAGGTAGATTGGATGAAGCTTTGCCGTTGTTGGAAAAAGCATACTCACTTTTCAAGCAAATGTTAGGTGAACAGCACCCTCACACACTCCACAGCCTGAATGGTTTAGGCTTTATTTATAAAGCAGTAGGCAGATTGGATGAGGCTTTGCCGTTGTCTGAAAAAGCTTATACGCTACGCAAGCAAGTATTAGGCGAACAGCACCCTCACACACTTAGTAGCCTGATCAATTTAGCGTTGATTTATGATTCCGTAGGCAGATTGGATGATGCTTTACCATTGTATGAAAAAGCCTATACGCAAAGCGAGCAAGTGTTAGGCGAACAGCACCCTATTACACTCCACAGCCTGAATAATTTAGCAACCATTTATAGAACTGGGGGCCAATTGGATAAAGCCATGCCGTTGTTTGAAAAAGCATACTCACTCTTCAAGCAAGCGTTAGGCGGGAAGCACCCTCACACCCTCACCAACCTGAATAATTTAGCTATTGTTTATGCAGATCAAGGTCATTTAGAAAAGGGTATTAATTATTTTGAACAATTAGTTGCCGGTGCAGAAAGTTTACGTCGAGCACAATTATCTGTAGGGAATCAACGCACTATGTTTGCACAATATATACATAGTTATTTTGTGTTATCTAAAATTTACTTTTGGCAAAACAATTATCAAGCCGCCTTTCATACGGCGGAAAAAACCAAAGCTCGTACCTTATTAGAATCCATTGCGTTTAAATTAGCATTACAACAAGTCAATTTCACGGTAAAAGAACGCCAAAAAATTGAGCAGCAACAAACCCAATTAGCGTTTTTAGATAAGCAAATTGCTGAAACCGGTAAGCTTGATAAAAGAACCGCGTTACGAATAAAAAAACATGCTTTGCTGGAGCAAATAACAGTCTTTCATGAAGATTTAAAACAACGTTATCCCACATTTGCTTCGTTGATTGAACCGGAAATTATCACGGCTGAAAAAGGACGGCAACTATTACCTAAAAATGCCTTATTTATAAGTTATGTACAAAATCCTATAACCCATCAATTCCTAGTTTTTACCCTTGATCACACGGGTAAATTACACATCCATGATTTAGGTGTAATAACCGGGTTAGCCCAAACTTTAAGCATTTATCGGCAAGCTTTAAGCACAACTATTCCGGGATTACGCCACAAATCGGTTTGGCAATTAGCCGATGGTAGTTTTGTCATGGGCAAGAAACCAAGTCGTGCTAAAAAATCACGTCGAGTCAAGCAAGTTGATGAACTCAGCCGTTATTTAGCGGAAAAACTCTTGCGCCCCATTGCTGAACAACTCAATACCAAAACCCAGTTGATATTTTCTCCCGATGGTGGGTTAGCCCAAATCCCTTTTGAAACCTTAATCTTAGATCAGCAACCCATTATTGTTAACCACGATATCAGCTACGCCCAATCGTTATCCAGCTTTGCCATGCTCAAAAAACGTGAACAAGCCTATCGACAACTCAAAGATCGCCACACCCTATTTGCAATGGGCAACCCCCGCTACCACGATCCCAAGTCACCGCCCAAAAATTGCGAAGTCCGAGCAATTGAAGTTGACATAGACAAACTCTCACACGGCAACAACTATAAGGAAGCTTTACACAGTGCCAACAACTGGTGCAATCTTCCCGGCACCCAACCAGAACTCGAAATCTTACAAAAACTCTATCCAGACAGCACCATTTACCAACAAGCCGATGCCAGTGAGAGCCACTTACAACGCCTCAATAAAGATAAGAAATTGAGCAATTACCAATATTTACATTTTGCCACGCATGGCTTTTTACACCCCCAAACCTCGGCACTCTCTGCTTTAGTCCTTGACCAATTGGATACCACCGCCGAACATGATGGCTACCTAACCGCCGTCGAATGGATTGGCTACCAATTAAAAAGTGATTTAATGGTACTGTCTGCCAGTCAAACCGGCTTAGGAAAAACCGTCAATGGTGAAGGCATCATGGGCTTACCGTATGCACTTTACATCGCCGGCAATAAAAACACTTTGATGACCTTATGGAAAGTTGACGATGCCAAGACTGCTGAATTTATGCGCCGTTTCTTCACCAAACTCAATAACGGCCTCTCACATATTCAGGCCCTTCTCGAAACAAAACGCGAATTCAGACAAGAGAAAGAGTATCAAGCTCCAAAGTATTGGGCAGCATTTGTGTTGTATGGGGTTTAAATCCCTTATGAAACGCTAAATATGTAGGGGCGAACCGGTGTGTTTTTTTGCTGGACGAGATTCAGGAGTGCAAAGCGTACTTTGCACTCCTGAGAAATTAAGTTAAATCGGTATAATGTCTATTGGGTACAAAGATATTTCTATGCACTATCAAGCCCCAGAATCTCTTTCTTGTCAGCAGAAATTCCTTTAATTAGCTTTCGTTTGGCATCTGATGAAAAATCGTTCCATAATTCTTCGCCAACTGTGCAGAGAAAAAAATTATGTACAATTTCTACGCCTTCAGTAAATGTTTCAACCACAATTGGTAGCGTCTCTTTAACATGTTGGGTTTCTGCCAAAGATGTGTGTGTTCTCCAGTCACCCGGCATTTGTCCATGTGCCAGTGAAGAAATCCGCTTATACCATTTATTTAATTTGTCAAGTAATCCAAATACTTTTTGTCGTTCGGAAAAGTTTGGAGTATGAGTTTTATGGTAATCTAATAATTCCGACTTTTCAACATAAAATGCGGTATTTCGGATTAATGTCGCTAATTCTACCAGATGATGACGAAAATAAGTATAATAAAGAGAACTTTCTAGCATTGTCCTCATGGTAGCTGCGGCTGGTTTGTATAACGATAAGCTAGTTAAGGTGACAACATCAGAACCGGCAAGCTGCATTTCTCTTATAAACGAGAGTGCTGGATTATCCCGATCAATTTTCTCAAATTGTTTAGACCAAATTGCAAGACGCAAGTTACCTTGTGCCATTTTTTCAGCTAAGGCAATCTCATCGTCTAGGAATGCTTTGACGTTGGCGTTCCAGTCCACAAATAAAAGTGCTTTTTTGAGTTTAGCATAAGCCATAAAACACGCCCTTATTCTTTTTGCAAGATGCCTTCTAAGTAATCATCGTAAGGAATTTCTTTTCCACTGAGCCAAGAAATAAATTCATTAAACTGTTGTGGCATCTCATTATAGCATCTATTCAAAATTTCTGGCAGAGAAAGTTTTTTGGGCAGTTTTTCAAGAAATCTCTGAATATCAGGTGATAATGTTCTAAGCCTTTCTAAAACCCCATTTTTTAAAAGACGTTTTTTCTTAATCAACAGTAACGCTGTCTTGACTGGTGTATCGTCAGTTTCAGCTAGTGGGATTATTGTTGGTTTCGGTTTGAGTGAACGAGTATTGACTTCCATGCTTATTACGATATCCTTAATCAATTGCCCAAATGTCTGCGGAAAATCAGTATCCTCCAGCAGCGCGTCGGATATCTCATTCATTTCACGCACCGTCAAGTTAGATTCCAGAAGAGATGATAATAAAACTCGCATAGCACGTTCTCGTGTCTTAGCATTCATAGTGTTATATCCCAACTTTTTTAATAAATTCTTCAGCAACGCCCGTTAAATTTTCCAATGCTTTCTCGCTATAGGGTTTATTGCTATGCCATACAAAGCCTTGTCCGGCTAATGGTTCCGAGAGTATTTTATACTTTTTCAAAGTTGCTGTCATACATTTTTTAGCGAAACGAGCATTCTGACGAATAGTTGCTTCCACTTCTGAAGAATCTCCCGTGGGAGGCATTAAGTTAAATAAAATGTGTGGTTGTGGACTTTTACCCAATTTCTTAGCCTCAATGAACTTCATCATTAAACCCACTCCACGTTCCGCATACGGTTGAGAAAGAACTGGAATGATGACATGATCAGAATTTTGCAATGCTGTTTTGGTGAAAATAGAACCCGCTGGATGACAATCAATCAAAACCAAATCGTATATTTTTCGGCATTGCGCGATAAACTTAGTGAAACGTTTTTCAATGGGTTGAGTTCGTTTTTCTGATTGTCCAAGTGCAATGTACATTAAATCAAGCGTTGAAGGAATAATGTCTAAGCAACCCCCATTACGGGGCTTAGATATTTTATAA
>Ga0233404_10000140_pt1 | contig 17882 bp, 15 predicted proteins | sample Na_oxic_2_MG_FD_179861 | JGI IMG/M metagenome (GOLD analysis project Ga0233404, IMG submission 179861) | Seawater microbial communities from Saanich Inlet, British Columbia, Canada - Na_oxic_2_MG | ecosystem: Environmental > Aquatic > Marine > Inlet | place: Canada: British Columbia | collected...
CCATAAAATGGGGCAAGTACTCACGCGAAAGTCTATTGATTTACTAGCAGAAAGTTTTAATTTGATACGTCCATCTTGAGGGACTCGTCGTTCGGAAACATCAAGGCGTGACATGACTTTAATACGAGCCGCTATTTTGCGAGATAGCGTAATGGGCGGTTTGGCAACCTCTCTTAGCATGCCATCAACACGGTATCGAACGCGGTAATATTTTTCATAGGGTTCAAAATGTAAATCGGAAGCTCCCATTTTTATTGCATCAAATAGCATTTTGTGGACAAATTTGACGATAGGGGCTTCATCTTCAGGTGAATCTGCCGCCTCATCCTCTTGTTGAGCTTCGCCTTCATCAAGTTCAAAATTCCCTATGTCATCTCCTAAATCACTCATGCTGGTATCAAACAATTCGAGAGCCCGTTCAATAACCTTTCGTAGTTTAATTTCGTCTGCTAGGATAGCCTCAGTGGGTTTCTTATTATGAAATTGAATTTCCTTAATAGTATTTGGATTGCTGGGATCGGACACCGCAACAAAAAGGCGATTGCTACGACTAAAAATAGGAATGGCTTGATTTTTTATTAACGCTTTTTGGCTAATTGAGCTTTTAATCAATTCTGGATCAAGTTCAATACTTTCGATATCGACTAGGGGAAGGCCAAATTCTTCGGCTGCTGCCAGGGCAACATCCTGACTGTCAACCAGTTTCTTTTCGATCACATAACTCACAAAAGAGGTGCGCGTCGTGAGTGACTTATCAAATGCTTCTTCTGCGGCTTCTTCACTCATAAGGCCGCTTGCCACCAATCGACGTGGTAGCCCGGTGAGGATGATTTTTGGTGTTTTTGAAGTTAAAGTTGAAACGGCCATTGTTAATTATTAATTGTGAATAATGGTTAATTTCAAAAGTGTTCGGAATAGTTTTTGTGTAAATTGCTAACTTTTTGTTATTTAATATTTTTTAAAGCGTCAAAGAAATTTTTTGAAAAAATTGGGTTTCTGACTGAGTTAAATTTCTTTTCAACAGAAACTGATGCTAAACTCACGATACTTGGTCTTGCTACGCTAAATTTCTATGAATTTTAACCAGACAAAAATTATTAGTTTTATTTAAGCAAAAAGTATTCCGATCACTATTGGGTTAATTTAATAATTGGGTATTGGGAATAGTTATCTTTTCAATAAAAAATTATCCAAAATAAAAACCAATAGAAACCAAGTTTTTTCAAAAAGCTTGGTTTCTTAAAAATATTGTATACTCCGCACGGTTAAATAATCGGATTATTGTAGGGGAAGTCAAAATGAAGAGCAAGGTTTTTTTCTTGCCGACCTTACCGGTGATAGTGGGTAAAAAAACACTGGGGGCAGCCCTACGAAAATCCGAAATCTTGACATCTCGGAGTATAACTACTCTGAGCTCGGGGGGCCAGTAGTTACGAAATTGTATCCTATCAAAATTGTATTGTATCTGTTAACCGTTGGTGAGAAAACACTGGCTTGATTATTTCCTTATCGCGCAATTGTTAGAAATTCATTAGCATTATCGACAAAATTTTTGAGTAATGTATGCCCTTGTTGTGTGAGTATAGATTCCGGGTGAAATTGTACCCCATAAATCGGTAAAGTTTTATGTTGTATTCCCATAATTTCTTCTATTTTACCATCAGACGATAGCGTCCATGCGGTGACTTCTAAACAATCTGGTAAGGTAGTGGGTGAAATAACGAGTGAATGATAACGGGTTGCTTTTACCGGATTGTTAATGCTAGAAAATAAGTGAGTGCCAGTATGGTAAATCCACGAGGTTTTACCATGCATAATTTGCGCCGCATGAACAATTTTACCACCAAAAGCCTGCCCTATGCTTTGGTGTCCAAGACAAACACCGAGTATGGGTATTTTACCCGCAAATGTTTGAATAGCCGCAATAGATATGCCAGCCTGATTAGGTGTACAAGGACCGGGCGAAATGACAATATATTGTGGGGCAAGTGCCTTAATATCATCACAGTTAATTTGATCATTGCGAAATACTTTGACCGATACACCTATTTCACCAAAATATTGTACTAAATTATAGGTGAATGAATCGTAGTTGTCTATCATTAATAACATCGTTTTTTTCTATTTCTATAATTACTATCTTTTAACCATTCAGCATTTACCATTAATATACTCTACATTTTTTTAATTTGTCAAAATGGTTTGCAAGATATACTTTTTTTAAAAAGTAGTATTCGAGGTTTTTGTTTTTTAAAAAAAAGCTTTTACCTCCAATTCTGATTCGCATTTTAGATTTTCACCAACCTCTCGTCTGCGAAGCTAAGGAACATGCACAAAATAACTTCCACAATGTCGCTTCAAACCTGACAGGTTTCCTAAACCTGTCAGGTTTAGTTCTCCAAGTTATTTTATGCACCAAGCTAAACTGATGGACATACAGAAAAAATCGTGTTTAGAATCCTTTGTGCGCTAAAGCCACTGCTTTAAATATAGCACGTCCCTTATTCATCGTTTCTTCCCACTCATTAGCTGGGACTGAGTCCGCCACAATGCCTGCCCCAACTTGAATATGTAGAGTTTGATTCTTTATAATCGCGGTGCGGATAGCGATGGCGGTATCCATATCGCCTTGCCAGCTAAGATAGCCAACGGCACCGCCGTAAATGCCCCGTTTTATTGGTTCAAATTCGTTAATAATTTCCATCGCACGTATTTTCGGTGCACCTGTTAACGTACCGGCTGGAAACGTCGCTTTCAGGACATCTATGGTTTTCAATTCTGGCTTTAATTGTCCAATGACGTTCGAGACGATGTGCATGACGTGGGAGTATCGTTCTACGTTCATTTTTTCAGTCAGTTGCACTGTTCCAATTTGAGCGACTCGTCCAACGTCATTGCGGCCTAAATCAATTAGCATCAGGTGTTCAGCACATTCTTTGGGATCGTTTAGCAATTCTTGTTCTAATGCTTTATCTTCCGTTTCATCAGCACCCCGCGGACGGGTTCCAGCAATGGGCCGTACTGTAATTTGTTGCCCTTCTAAGCGTACCAGGATTTCTGGGGAAGACCCGATAATATGAAATTCATCTAAATCTAAATAGTATAAATAAGGTGAAGGGTTAAGGTAACGTAGTGCGCGATAGACATTTAAAGGGGGAACGGTGCAGGCAATTTTGAGACGTTGCGATAATACAACCTGCATAATATCGCCTTCTACAATATATTCTTTGGCACGTTGTACTGCTTGTTCGTAATGGGAGCGGCTGAAGCCGGATTCAAAATCTTTTTCCGTGATGTGCTTGCTCTGTGTGGTGTCATAGATTTCTGGTTGATGTTCACGTAAACGCGCAATCAGAGTATCTAAGCGTCGCTGGGCTAATGTGAAAGCATCCGTTTGTGAAGGGTTGGTATGTACAATCAGGTATAATTTACCTTTTAGATTGTCAAATACGACGATTTCATCGGATACCATGAGGAGTATATCGGGTGTTCCTAAAGGGTCCTTCAAATCTCCTTTAGCTAAACGGGGTTCAATATAGCGCACTGTGTCATAGCCAAAATAGCCGACTAAGCCGCCGGAAAAGCGGGGTAAATCAGGTAATTTTGGTACCCGAAAACGTCCAAGAAATTCTTCAATCCATGCTAAAGGATCTGTCGTTTGTATTTGTTCAGATACTACCTTTCCTTGATAAACTGAAATATCATGATCATATACCCGCACTTTTGTATGAGCGGGTAGCCCAATTATAGAATAACGTCCCCATTTTTCACCACCTTCTACCGATTCAAATAAGTAGGAATAGGGTCCCTTAGCTAATTTTAAATAAGCACTTAAAGGAGTATCTAAGTCGGCTAAAATTTTTCGTTGTATAGGGATGCGGTTGTAGCCTTCGTTGGCTAATTGGGTAAATTGTTCAGGTGTCATATCAGTTAGAAGTTTAAGTTATCAGTTATCAATTATCAATTTACAAATAATTACTAAGCCCTTGACATAAGTATAGAAGTTCAGAAAAATAACGACGCACGTTAAACCTGTCAGGTCTTCGAGACCTGACAGGTTTTGGGAAATGATTTATCTGAAAATCTATAGGGACAGAATAAAATCCTGTGACGATAAAAAAGGTAGTTGAGTTAATGAGTCAATGACAGCATCCGGTTTAGCTTCGCGAATATCTTCACCATGATTATAACCATAACTGACACATATAATTTGAAATCCGGCGGCTCGTGCCGCTTGTACATCATTTATAGAGTCACCTATCATAAGAGCGTGGTGCGGTTCAACTTGAAAAAAGTCAGCTGCATGGCGTAAGGGTAAAGGGTCCGGTTTCTTTTTCGGTAAACTGTCCCCACAGATCACCAGGCGAAAATAATCGTAAAGATTTAATGCTTTTAGCAATGGTTTGGCAAATTGCCCTGCTTTGTTAGTAATACAGGCTAATTGATATTCTTGCGATAGTAGCCCTTCCAATCCATCACGCACCCCAGGAAATAATACACTATGATGACCATTGCATTGTGCATAGAGTTCTTTAAAGCACTCAAGAGCAGTCTGATATAATTTTTCTGCCGGTTCGCCAGAAAATTGATTAAGCAAGGCGCGTTTAACCAGGCGTTCTATCCCATTGCCAACCCAATGGCGAACCTGTTCTTCTCCCCGACGTGGTAAACCTAACTGGGACATCATACCATTAACAGCGTTTGCTAAATCAGGTACGGTATCTATCAAGGTGCCATCTAAATCAATTAAGATGAGTTTGGGATTATGTAATGTCATTTTTCATTAACCATTAACAATTAACAATTAGCTAATTCTGCCCGCATAGCTGCGATGGTGGCTTTATAATCGGATGTACTAAAAATGGCTGAACCGGCAACAAAGGTGTCAGCACCGGCTTGTGCAATTTCGCGGATGTTATTGATTTTTACCCCACCATCGATTTCTAACCGGATATTATGTCCACTGTTATCAATGATTTGACGCGCTTCACGTAATTTTTCTAAGCTAGAAGGAATAAAAGATTGTCCACCAAAACCGGGATTAACAGACATTAATAATACCATGTCCACTTTGTCTGTGACATATTTTAAATAGTCCAAAGGCGTAGCAGGATTAAAAACCAGCCCTGATTGACAACCACAATCTCGTATTAGTTGTAAGGTACGATCAATATGCTCACTGGTTTCTGGATGAAATGTAATATAAGTGGCACCCGCTGTCGCAAAATCAGGGATAATGCGATCAACCGGTTTTACCATTAAATGTACATCAATCGGCGCGGTAATACCATGCTTACGCAAAGCTTCACAAATTAAAGGACCAATAGTTAAGTTAGGAACATAATGATTGTCCATCACATCAAAGTGAACAATATCGGCACCGGCAGCTAAAACATGAGTTACTTCTTCCCCTAAACGGGCAAAATCGGCTGATAAAATAGAGGGTGCAATTAGGTAGTCAGACATGTATTTTTTATCTCTATATAGATTTTCAGATAAATAATTTCACGAAGGAACGAAGTTTCATACGCATTTAAAGGCTTTCGCTACGGATTGCCCCTCCCTATATTTGTGAACTTATTTATCTGAAAAACTATAGTTGATTAAAATGGTTTAAATAAATTTGTCTTATGAAATTTATTCGAGTAAATTATAACTTTAATCCTACTTAATATTTTAATTGCGAATACAGTTTTCAGTTATTTCAACAATTAATGATTAGTGTTTATACTGTGTGTTTCACAGCAAATTCTTGACACATTTTTGCGTGAAAATCAGTTTTGTGAAATTCAAAAATGCCAATTAGAAATACTATTTTTCAAAAAATAGTATTTCTTACACATTATAACTTATTTTAGGTGATTTCTTTTAAAGAATATATCTGTTTTGAAGAAATACTATTTTAAAAAATAATACTTCTAACACGGGTGATTATATATTTTTTATAAGAAATCACCTAAGCTAAATTGAGGTGGAATTTAAAAATGCGGTTATTTATAACCTTTTTCATACTTGTACTTTCTTTATCCTGTTTAGCTGAACACGTACAGCTTCTTGATATGCGTGTTTTTAAGCCAACCGCTCATAAAATGCGCTTAGTTTTTGAACTTGATGCTATCCCGGTAACTCATAATATTTTTACCCTTAAATTCCCTCATCGCCTGGTTATTGATCTAAAAAATACTAAATTGCTTAAAAAATTACTACCTTTTCCCCCTCTGGTAAAAAAAATCCGTAGTGCGCCCCGTCATCAAAAAGATTTACGAATCGTTTTAGATTTAAAAGCACCGGTGCGTACAAAAAGTTTTATTCTAAAACCCGATGACACTAATGGTCATCGCCTGGTGATAGATATAAACTCATTAAACTCAATTTCCAAAGCTAAGAAAGAGACCCGTATTTCCAAAGCCTCGATCCAAACTTCAACAGTGCCAGTTTCGCAGCAACAACCCGTTGTGAAAAAATCAAGCCCTGCACATGATATTGTGATAGCTATTGATGCAGGGCATGGGGGTATTGACTCTGGAGCTTCCGGGCTGGGAGGTACAACTGAAAAAGATGTGGTATTAGCGATTGCCAAAGAGTTAGCGGCTTTGGTGGCTAAAACGCAGGGAATGCGTGGGGTGTTAATTCGTAATGGCGATTATTTTTTAAAATTACGCAAACGCCTTGAGTTGGCACGTCAATATCAAGCGGACTTATTTATTTCCATCCATGCCGATGCCTATCCTGATAATATCAAAGTACAGGGTTCATCAGTTTACATGCTATCGCCCCATGGGGCGAGTAGTGAAATGGCAAGGTGGTTAGCCGAAAAGGAAAATGCTGCCGATTTAATAGGTGGAATCCGCTTGAGCGATAAAGATGAATTACTGGCTCATGTCCTACTTGACCTTTCCATGCTTAGCACGTTAGAAGCAAGTGCTTATGTTGGTCAAAGTGTATTAAAACAACTTGAAGCTGTGGGTAAAGTTCACGCCCCTCGATTACAGCGAGCTAATTTTATGGTTTTGTCATCACCCGATATTCCTTCTATTTTAGTTGAAACGGGTTTTATCTCTAATTCCAAGGAAGAGCAAAAATTAAATCAAGCTAACTATCGTCGTCGGATTGCTCAAGCTATTTTTGAAGGAATACGTGAATATTTTGCCAATTATATTTTTTCGGACACATTATTGGTGCGTCGATAACCATTAAGCATATTGCCAATTCTCAGTTATAAATATTCCACGTAAGTCTGTATTTCTTCCCCCCAATGAATGATGCGCCAACCAGGTCTGGTATGTTCAATAGTGAAATGAGGATTTTCCATATCAATTTGAAAAATTGTTGAGGGAGTTAGATGAATAAATTTATTATTTCTTCTTACCGTTTTTGCGGCATGGTAATGCCCACAAAAAATATGTTGAATTTGTGGTAATTTCGCCAATACTTTCCAGACTTCATTAATATTCAGCAAAGCATGATGTTGATCCATAAACTGACAGTCGCATAATAGGGGTGGATGGTGTATGAATAATAATACCTGTTTTTTATAATGAGTCAGTTTTGATTGTAACCATTCCAATTGCTGTCTAGCAATACGGTAAGGGGAACTATCTAAAAACAGCAATAGTTTATCGGAAATCAGACGACTGAAATACAACATATCTTGCGATACATCACTGTCTGGTGGGTTAAAAACTTTGGTCATGCGTACCAGATGATCATGATTACCCATCATAATGACATAAGGGTAAGGAAAATCGGCTAATACTTGTTTTATCCAGGCGTATGCTTCCGGTTCACCTTCAAGAGCCGATAAATCGCCGGATAGGACCAATAAATCTAAAGGTTTTTTTGCAAGAACTTGTAAAACATCCAGAAATTTTTTACGTACCTTGATACCGCTATATAATCCATCTGAGGGTCCAATGTGCATATCGCTTACCTGGGCAATGATTAATTTATTTAACATAAATGCCTATAAAAAATGTTGAGTTGAGTCAATTGATTTTGTAACTACTCAGGACTTGAGTAAAAGTTTGCCCTTACAATATTCTTATGTTGAGTTACGAAAATATTTATACGTTGAGGCAATGGAGCGCGCAAGCCCTCATGTAATTACTTGATTTTATAATTGGAAAACGTTAAATTTTACACTTGCTTTAAGTAAAATGAAACATTAAGATTAAGCAACTCCAATTAAATAAAATACTAAAGAAACGTATTTTATCAAAATTTAGAGGTAGAGTGGGTAGGTATAAAAAGGTCATTAGAAATACTATTTTTGGCAAAAATAGTATTTCTTTAGGGCAGAAGCGGTGGCAAGAAAATCCCCGCGCTGAGTATAAATGTAGTTCCACATAAATCTTTTAACATTTTTGAGGTCTCAATGAATTATCTAAAGAGCGTTTTCATGTTCATGGTAACAATTTTGGTTGTTTTTCAATCACCTACAACATTTTCAACAGAGCCATGTTTTTACCAAGTAATTAAAGTACAAAAAGGTGATGTACTCGTAATGCGTTTTGGACCGGCAGTGAAGTACCGAAAAATCAGTACGATTCCTTATGATACTAGGGGGATCGAAATGACGGGGCCGGACATTCAAATCGGAAAATCACGATGGGTACCTATCCGATATCAGCAAATGGAAGGATGGGTCAATCGGGCTTATCTGAGTGATGACTGTCATAAATTGATGACCGCGGCTGCGGTAACTGTAAACCCGCCAAGCTATCACACGGTAGTTTCAGGGGATACACTCTATAGTATTTCCCAACGCTATGGAATGCGCGTGGATGATATAGCGGGTTGGAACCAGCTACAACCGCCTTACAATTTGTCAATGGGACAACGTCTGCGGGTATCACCACCGAGCAATTGTTATTACCGTGTGTTTAAGGTGAAGGAAGATGATATGCTTTGGATACGTTCTACACCAGAGTTAAACTCCCAAAAAGTGGGTGCTATTCCTCATAATGGCACTGAAATCCAAATGACAGGGGCTGAAAAAACGGTTGGAAAGTCACGTTGGGTACCCATCAAATATAAGGACATTGAAGGATGGGTTAATCGTGGATATCTTGAAGAAGATTGTTAATGATTAATGGTTAATGGGGAAACAGTTCACCATTAGGAATGAAGCTTTAATAACATCCGAAACTTTCAAGCCAAACCTGACAGGTTTTTAAAACCTGTCAGGTTTTTTCCACCGAATTTAGAAAAGATACCGTTAATCATTGTTAAAACATTATTCATTAACCATTGTTAAAACATTAGCTATCTCAGTTTGGGAAGTGGCATGAAGCATTTTATCAGCGAGCGGTGCTAAACTTTTTATATCGCTATTATTAATAATTTGTTTGACTTCTAAAAAAGCTTCGGGATTAACACTGAATGAGCGTAATCCTAACCCCAGTAGGAGCCGTACATAACGGCAGTCACTCGCCATTTCACCACAGATACTGATGGGTTTGTTGGCATTCTTGGCAGCATCAATACTCATTTTGATTAGACGTAAAACAGCCGGATGCACAGGATCATAGAGATAGTTCACCACCTCATCACCTCGATCAATGGCTAGGGTGTATTGAATTAAATCGTTGGTACCCAAAGATAAAAAATCTACCAGGGGGGCGACTAAATCAGTACAAAGGGCGATAGCCGGGACTTCTACCATAATACCAAAGGGCATCTGGGGATCAAATTTAATTGAATTATTACAAAGTTCGGTTCTAATCTCATCAATTATAAGACGAACTTGTACTATTTCAGCAATTCCACAGATCATAGGTATCATCATACGCACTTGACCCAGTGCTGATGCCCGCAAAATAGCCCGCAATTGTGGCTTGAATAACTTTGGTTTTTTTAGACAGAGGCGAATAGCCCGTAAGCCCAAGGCAGGATTAGTGGCTGATAATCCATCATGGTAGCGGCTATCAACAATTTGCTTATCGGCTCCCAGGTCAAGTGTGCGTATTGTGACAGGGCCACCTTTTAAAGCACGAATAACTCGGCTATAGGCATCAAAATGTTCTTCTTCATCAGGTAGCTCAAGTCGATTCATAAATAAAAACTCGGTTCGATATAAACCAACTCCAGAACTGCCCACACGTTTAACCGCTGTCATATCTTCCGGAAATTCAATATTGACATGTAGGGTAATCTGTGTTCCATCACGGGTTATAGTGGGAGAGTTCTTGATTTTGCTTAAGGTGGCACGGTAACGTTTTGCCTCTGATTTCCGTATTCGATAATAACGTAAACTACGTTCATCCGGGTCAACCAATATCACGCCCTGCAAACCATCCACAATCACCGTATCATTAGGCCGGATATAAGGCTGTGCATGGCGCAGTCCGACAATGGCTGGGATTCCTAAACTACGAGCTAAAATGGCCGTATGCGACGTGGTACCTCCAAATTCTGTCGCAAAAGCCAGAATACCATGATGTTGCATTAGCACCGTATCCGCTGGGCTTAAATCATCTGCTAATACAATTGCGTTAACCAAGTAGGTTTCAAGCTGTTCTGATGTATCTGAACAGCCACGTAAAATGCGCTGAACGCGAGCAATTACTTGTTCTATATCACTTCTGCGGGCACTTAGATAGGGGTCTTCCATTTTATCGAAAATCTGTACGATACTATCGCACTGCATTTTCAACGCCCATTCTGCATTGCATTGGTGCTCATAAATTAAGTTGATTGGGTCCCTTGTTAACAAGCTATCATCAAGCATTAATAAATGGGCATCAATAAAGGCTGCAATATCGACGGTAGCATTTGTTGGTGCTCTAGCACGAATGTCTTGCAATTGGGAGCGGGCTGTCGCTATAGCTTCTTCAAAACGAACAATTTCTTCCTCAAGTGCGTACTTAGGTAGGCAATATTCCGCAATTTCAACCGGCTCATGCCGGATGATATGAACTTTACCAATGGCAATACCTTTAGAAACACCGATACCCTGTAGAGTTAAGCTCACTCTTTTTCTCCGAAACCGCTTTGTATTAGAACACTTAATTTGCTCATTGCTGAGACTTCATCCGCACCATTGGTAGTCAACTCAATCTCACACCCCTTACCTGCTGCTAACAACATGACTCCCATAATGCTCTTGCCGTTCACTTCGCGCTGTTGACGTTTGACTTGAACCGCACTTTCAAAGGAAGAGGCAAGTTTAACCAATTTAGTTGCGGCTCGTGCATGTAGTCCTAATTTATTGATGATGGTAAGCGTCTGTTTTAGCATGGAAGTTTAAGTTAGAAGTTTAAGTTATCAGTTCACAGTTACTTCTGTAACGAAGTTTCACAATTACACTGTTCACTATAAACTGAATTAACATCAAGTACCCCCTGACAGCTGCCGGAAAGGGCTTTACTTGCCAAAGTATCTAAATCAGCTAACGGATAATTCATGATTTTAATCAGCATAGGTAAATTGACTCCTGCTACTATTCGCACACGATGATGATGAATTAAACTACAAGCAATATTACAAGGTGTGGCACCAAACAGATCGGTAAGTACTAACACCCCATGCCCTTTGTTTAAATTTTGGCAAAGAGATTCCGCATGATAGCAAAATGCAAGTGGTTCATCTTCATGACGAATGGGTAAAACTCTCACGGATAAAGGCAAGGTACCCAACATTTTTTGCATACTGACTAACAAACTTGAGCCAATATCGTCATGGGTAATCAATAAAATGCCTACGCTCATTTCAGTTATCAGTTATCAGTTATCAGTTATCAGTTACCAGTAAACCTAACAGTCAGTTTGTGTTGATTTCCGTTTGATAATCCATTACTGTAACTACTTCAGGGCCCCCGTAAAGGATTACCCCTACAGCAATATTTTTAGGCAATCCGTAGCGAAAGCCCAACAATATTCTTATGTATAGTTTTTCAGATAAATAACTTCAGAAAACCTGACAGGTTTCAAAAACCTGTCAGGTTTGGAACGGAAATTATTTTTATGAAAAACTATAGGGGCAATCCGCAGCGAAAGCCCTGAGTAGTTACCCATTACTTTGTATCATCAATGACACTGAATAACAGTTCACTGATAACAGTTCACTGATAACGGTTCACTTTGATTTAACAATTCTCGATGCCGCACGCATAAGCCATCGCTTTGTTGACTAAAATGCTTGGCTAATTGTTCAGCCAAATAGACGGAGCGATGTTGTCCACCGGTACAACCAATCGCTACCGTTAGATATTGATAATTATCGGCGGCGAATTGAGGAATCCAAGTTTCCAAAAAATTAATAAGATGCTCACACATTTGTTGTACTTTAGGAGCACTTTGTAAAAAATTAATAACCGCTAGTGAGCGACCGGTTAAATTTCTAAGTCCCTTTTCCCAATAAGGATTGGGTAGACAACGTACATCAAAAACAAAGTTGGCATCATTAGGTACCCCATGTTTGAAGCCAAACGATTGAAATAATAATGATAAACTTTGCCTTTGACATAAGTTCACCCGAATACGAATTATATCGCGCAACTGGTGAACATGCAAAAAACTGGTATTAAGGTGAATATCAGCACTACGAGCTAAAGGTTCAAGTAGTTGGCGTTCGCGTTGTATCGCTTCAGCTAAGGGCAAATTTTGTGTCGTTAAAGGATGTTTGCGGCGAGTCTCATTGAAGCGTTCAATAAGCACCGCTTCATCGGCTTCCAGGAATAATACCTGATAGGAAACTTTGGTAGCCTGAAGTTTTTGCAAGAAGGCTGGCATATCATGTAAAGCTGTTGTGCGAGCATCTATACCAAGAACAACGCATTCATGGGCTATCCCCAATTTATCAGCTTGCTCAACGAAAGCAGGTAATGAACCAACCGGTAAATTATCAATGCAATAAGCTCCCAGGTCTTCCAGACTATGCAATGCGACAGTTTTGCCCGCCCCTGATAAGCCACTGACAATTATGAGTTTCGTCATTCAGTTATCAGTTATTTAGTTATTCAGTTATCAATTATCAGTTATTAGTTATCACTCAACGGCAAAAATTAATGAATGAGAATTAAAACGATTTCTTTATAGGAATATAGCGAAACCCTAATAAGAAGAAATACTATTGTTTAAAAATAGTATTTCTAAATAACTGTTCACTGGTAACTAATAACTGGCAACTGATAACTGATTAATAGCGATAATGCTCCGGTTTGTACGGCCCTTCTGTTGATATACTTAGATAATTAGCCTGCGCCTGTGTCAATGTTGTAAGAGTAGCCCCTAAGCGTTTTAAGTGCATACGCGCCACCTTTTCATCAAGTTGTTTAGGCAACACATAAACTTTCTTTTCATAACGGTCAGAATGGTTCCATAATTCAATTTGTGCCAGTACCTGATTCGTAAAGGAATTAGACATCACAAAACTGGGATGTCCAGTCGCACAACCTAAATTGACTAAACGCCCTTCTGCTAAGACAATCAAACGTTTACCATCTGGAAAAATCACATGATCCACCTGCGGCTTGATGTTTTCCCATTGATATTGACGTAGGGCCGCCACTTCAATTTCAGAATCAAAATGCCCAATATTACACACGATGGCTTGATCCTTCATTTGCTTCAGATGCTCATGCGTTACGACACCGATATTGCCTGTGGCAGTCACAAAAATATCAGCCACAGGTGCCGCTTCTTTCATCGTCACCACGCGATAACCTTCCATAGCTGCTTGTAAAGCACAGATTGGATCAATTTCAGTTACCCAGACGGTTGCCCCTAGACCCCGAAATGCTTGAGCGCAGCCTTTGCCAACATCACCATAACCTAACACAACACAGGTTTTACCTGCAATCATCACATCCGTGGCACGTTTAATGCCATCCATCAACGATTCACGGCATCCATATAAGTTATCAAACTTGGATTTGGTCACCGAATCATTGACATTAATTGCCGGGACTTGCAATGAACCATCACCCATCATTTCGTAAAGACGGTGGACCCCTGTTGTGGTTTCTTCAGAAATGCCTTTAACATTTTTGAGCAGATCCGAATATTTATCGTGCATAATTTTGGTTAAATCACCGCCATCATCCAAAATCATATTGGGTCGCCAACCATCAGCCCCAAAAATAGTTTGTTCAATGCACCACCAAAATTCTTCCTCGGTTTCACCTTTCCATGCAAATACAGGGATACCTTGCTCAGCAATGGCAGCAGCGGCATGATCTTGAGTCGAAAAAATATTGCATGATGACCAACGGACTTCCGCCCCCAAGGCAATCAAGGTTTCAATTAACACCGCCGTTTGTATTGTCATGTGCAAACAGCCAGCAATGCAAGCACCCTTAAGAGGTTGTTGATCGGAATACTCTTCCCTGAGTTGTATCAAGCCGGGCATTTCCGTTTCAGCAATGGCAATTTCTTTATGTCCCCACTCAGCAAGGCTGATATCAGCCACTTTATAATCCGGTTCCAAATTGACAATCGGTTGTATACTCACTTTGTTTCCTAAATAAAAATGAAAAATAAATTAAAAGTTTATTATTAGCAATTCCCAATTCCCAATTCCCAATTAAATACCAGCTGCTTCACGCAACATTTCCACTTTATCAGTGCGTTCCCAGGTAAATTGTTCTTCTTCACGCCCAAAATGACCGTAAGTAGCTGTATCTTGGTAAATGGGACGCAGTAAATCTAACATCGATATTAAACCGCGCGGTCGTAAATCAAAATGTTCCCGCACTAACTGGGTCAAACGTGCTTCTTCTATTGTCCCAGTACCAAAAGTTTCCACTCGAATCGACATTGGCTCGGCTACCCCAATCGCATAAGATACTTGAATCTCACAGCGTTCAGCTAAACCAGCGGCGACAATATTTTTAGCCACATAGCGGCAAGCGTAAGCGGCAGAACGATCCACCTTAGAAGGGTCCTTACCTGAAAATGCACCCCCTCCATGCCGTGCCATACCGCCATAAGTATCAACAATGATTTTACGCCCCGTTAATCCACAATCGCCCATGGGACCTCCAACTACAAACCGACCCGTCGGGTTAATATACACCCGCGTCTCCTTATCAAACCATGATGCAGGAAGTACCGGCTTTATGATCTCATCCATCACTGCTTCATGTAGGGCTTTATTGTCAATCTCCGGATCATGTTGAGTTGATAAAACGACTGCATCAATACCAACCGGTTTACCATTAACATAGCGGAATGTCACCTGACTTTTTGCATCAGGACGTAACCAGGGCAATATTCCATTATGGCGCAATAGTGATTGACGCATCATCAAACGGTGTGCATAAGTGATCGGGGCAGGCATAAACACTTCCGTTTCATTGGTAGCGTAGCCAAACATCAATCCCTGGTCACCGGCACCTTGTTCATGAGCTTCTGTTTCATCTACACCCATAGCAATATCGGCTGATTGCTTACCAATAGCTGATAATACCGCGCAAGATTCCGAGTCAAAACCCATTTCTGAGCTGTTATAGCCAATTTTTCTTACCGTTTCACGCACGATATTTTCTACATCTAATGGAACTGCTGTGTTTACCTCACCGGCTACGATGACCATACCCGTTTTGACTAGGGTTTCACAAGCAACTCGTGCTTTAATATCTTGCGCTAATAAAGCATCCAAAATGGCATCAGATACTTGATCAGCTACTTTATCAGGATGACCCTCGGATACCGATTCAGATGTAAAAAGTAAAGTTTCAGACATAAAATAATCTCGAATAAATAAGTTAATTTGATATAGCTTAATAAATTATACAATATTCCCTTTTTTTGTGTAAAATTAAAAACATCAATAGATGGGTAATGATAAAATGACCAACGATACCATTAATCAGAAAAATATCACCATTTATCCTAATAAAAATGGAAAGTAGGGTTAATCTGGACCATAATTACAATAGGGAACAGTCACAAAATAATTTGGATATTTATCCAAAAATACTTTTTCTTCAAGAAATAGTATTTTAGAAAAGCTTTTAAAATTAATATTAATATATTAGGAATAAATTATTCCAATTAGATTAAATGATAAAAGTAATTGTTCATTTATCCATTTATCGGAAAAATATAGCCGTTCATCCTATTCATACGTGACAACCTATTTTATATGATCAATAATAACATTATGAAAACACAAACCGCATTTACATTAATCGAGCTAATGGCCACCCTGGCAGTAGCGGCTATTTTAGTCACGGTGGCTTTACCAAATTTACGGTATATGCTTGTTAGCAACCGAATAACCTCAAAAACGAATGAATTGGTTCGTGTGATTAACTACGCAAAAAGCGAATCTATTATACGCCCTAGTAATATCATTAGGATTGAAGCTCGGCAGGAGGAGCCCGACACTGAAATTGATGTTAATAATGAATGGGGAGCAGGCTGGCAAATTGGAACGGATAGTAATAATGATGGACTTGACGATGATGAGATTGTCAAAGTTTTTGAGTTTGATGATCAGATTATAGTTAATGAAACTTTTGCTAATCAAGATTCGATTATATTTAGGAGAGGTAGAGTGAATCGAGCCAGTTGTAATGGTAAGTGTATTTTTGTGATATGTAATGAAGGGCACCCAAGGGGAAAAATAATAACACTAAGACAGACGGGAAGAACTAAAACTGAAACCTGTTCTATGAATAACAATGACAATGAAGAACCACCTTGTAATTGTTTTAACTGATAACTGATAATTGATTATGTTTAAACAAACCCATAAATTATCTGCTGGTTTTACCATGCTAGAAATGCTGATTGCATTGTTGGTACTTTCCATCGGTTTGTTGGGAGTAGCGACGCTACAAAGTAGAGGGCAGCAATTTAACCAAATAGGCTATCTCCGTACCCAAGCCACTTTCTTGGCATATGACATCATGGACAGGATACGAATTAATTCGGACCAAAATACCATTAATGGTAATGGCGATAATGGAACTTACGCACTAAATCCAACAACATTGACTCAAGATTGTGATCAAAGTGATTGTACTCCTCAAGATTTAGTGATTTATGATTTAATTAAATGGCATGAGCTTGTGCAAAATACCTTGCCTGGGGGAAATGCTGATATTAATTGGGGCGATGTCGATAGTAATGGAGTCAACGAGTACGCCATTACTATCGAGTGGACAAACATCATCAATCGCGAAGAAGATGCCGAACCCGAAAAACAAACATGGATACTACTATTATGATTCCAAAATCTTCACCAGGGTTTACCCTAGTTGAAATTATGATTGCCATGGTTATTAGTCTTATTTTAATGGCTGGGGTACTCACCATCATGTCCAGTAGTAAACGCACTTATGCTTTGCAAAGTGAATTAGCGGAATTGCAGGATAATGCGCGTTTTGTTATGAACAATTTGACTCATGATTTACGTATCGCTGGGTATGGGGGGTGTTCAGGTGGTTTGTCTCCGTTTGAAAATAACAATGTTAATGATCAAACCATCAAAAATAAAAATGGCGAAAATATCTCATCAAGTCCACCCTTTCCAAAATCCGATAAATTGATCATTAATTTTAGCGAATTACTGGATTGGAACTGTCCTGCTGGTCAGCAATTTAGTATGGGGAGGGGAACAGACGCTGACCAGATTACATTGTGTGCTGACAATAGTACTTTACCGGAGACCGGGGATGAAATTGTCATCACCGATTGTGGTTGTGATATTGATCAATGTAAATATACGGTTGGAAACGTTAATGGGGCAACTGTCACGAATCCCAATTTTTCTATGACAGTTACTAAAACGGGGGCGGGCGCACCAGGACTCCATAAAGATTATGAGCGACCGATTGATGTTTTTTTTAGTTATACTTCGTATTATGAAGTGTGTCAATATGATGATGGGAAGGGATTTGCTTTATATAAAGGAACCGATACCGACCCGAAGAA
>Ga0233404_10000143_pt1 | contig 17843 bp, 15 predicted proteins | sample Na_oxic_2_MG_FD_179861 | JGI IMG/M metagenome (GOLD analysis project Ga0233404, IMG submission 179861) | Seawater microbial communities from Saanich Inlet, British Columbia, Canada - Na_oxic_2_MG | ecosystem: Environmental > Aquatic > Marine > Inlet | place: Canada: British Columbia | collected...
TGATAGAATAAGTTTACAGCTTGGCTTGCCGATAAACCAAGGTGTTTAAAAACTATTTCAGCATCCTGTTTGAGTATTGGATCAATTTGTATCGTCAAGGTTTGTGTATTAAACATTATTCAGTTATCAGTTAGGAATGATCACGAAATAATTTCCCCATAAGTATCCTATTAAAATTTGCTGGGAGGTAAGAAATGTAGGGTGGGTAGGAATGAAATGGAAACCCACCGTTCCGTTGAAAAATGGTGGGTTTCCGCTTCGCTCCTACTCACCCACCCAACTACGCGACAAAATTTATTTATCTGAAAATCTAAATTGACAATTTTTCAAAGTTTCCCTGATTTGTTGCCCTTTTTGCACCAACCAGTAAAGAAACTGTATCATTTGAATCGCGAGCAATTCCAAAACAAAATCTATTTCTATACCGTGATGCAGATTATAAAAACTCCACCCGATGAGTATTCCCAATATAACAAAACTTAAACCAAATGCGATAGAAATTTCTAAAAAGGTAAAAACCAAAGTCATCCCAATAATCAAAACGATTAACAATTTAACTTTATCTGTGCTTGCTTGAGGTTGAAATTGCCCAAAACGCAATAACGTATCTACCGCATTTGCCAAAATATAGACACCTGAAACATCTTTATAACGAATTGGGATCGGATGATAATCCCCATTATCTTGATGCGTTACTCCAATAAACACAATTTGCCCTGCCACATCTATCGCTAATTTCTCTGATAAAATAGCGTTTGCACTTTTTACTTCAAACAAATTCATCTGCATCGTTTGTGGTTTATCAGGCGGTGCAAAACGATAAATGACTTTTTCAGTTTCATAACCTTCAACCAAATCAATATAATGCAATGTATCATTGACATTGGCTTTTTTAGGTAAAGTCATCGTTAAATTTGGACAGGCTTTTAACTGGCATAAGTCAGCCAAACTTTGCCTTTCATCACAACGAAACTGCTTTGCCCAGGTATTCCACCGATTTTTAAATTCACGAATTTCTTTTGCGGCTTGGCGGGTATCATTATTTTGACTATGTAAATATGCTAATGTCATTAACAATGGCATAGATGGTACAACACTTAATCGCCCACCTTGACAAACCAACGGTGCAAGCTGCCAACGCCTAATGACTCGATCTTCATCCATTTTGAAAAAAGTTGAGGTCCAAAATACATTGTTTTCTACTGGCAGGGCAGCATCTAAAAAATTGGGGGGCGTTTCCAAAAAAGCTGCTGTACTATCTAAGGACGGGCGATAATGACGGGTTAAAAAAATTAAAGGGGCATCCATTGCCCTATTTTCATTCAGCCCTCGCAAATATTCGGCAAATGCTATATCGGCAGGTGAATTGCTATTTTCATGCATATAACCATCACTTGTCCATGACAAACTGATATCAACCCCAATCACTTTTGCTCCACTATCAATCGCCGTTTGTATCAATGCTTGTAACTTATCACGCGGGGTTATTGCTGGCGAATCCCAAGCACGATAACTTTGATCATCCACATCAAACAATACGGTATGCTGCATATTCTGACTACCTACCAAAGTCGGCGCAAAATCACTGTGCCAAAACATAATATAATCATAAGCAGCATCTTTGATTTGCTTAAAAAATGCGGTATTTCCCAAAGCATATATGCTTGTTACACAGACGGTGATTAATAAAAAATGGGAAAGCAGTTTTTTGAGTAATGTGGTGTTATTTGGATAGGTTTTAATGATAGACATTTTTTTTTGCCCTTATAGATAGCTGGTAAATATCGTGGTGTTTTGACGTTTTGGTGGGCAACAAAAACACGTTGCCCACCCTACATGGCTTGATATTCACCTGTATCGGTTGATAAACGGACAATCACATCGCCCTTTTTATGGGCAACAAGCATGTGCCGTGAGCCACAATTATGGGCACAACTGGTCACCACTGTAGTTAAATCATCGTCACGCAGATAAGGCTCATAAGCAAACGCTTTGGCTTGACGATTTTTACTAACCAATCCCCCGGTAATAGCCAATGTCACCGCGGTCGTTTTTAGAAAGCTACGCCGCGTCATATTTAAGCGAGACGCAAGCACAAGCGCGACAGCCAATACAATCTACATTATGGTGTACAAAGCCAAACTGCTTATTGGGTACCACAGGTGTATAGGTTTCCCGTTTGCGACATTTAATGGCAGCCCTAATTTTTTTTAAGTCGGGTTTTTGAGCTTCTGTTTGAATTTCAGGCATGATATGTTTCCTTAAGGCAACCCCACAAGGGACTGCCCCTACAACAATTAATTAAGGGCAAGCACAAGGGATTGCCCTACAACATATTTTTTACGAAGGGTCACCATAAAGGATTGCCCTACAAATCCTTGTGTAGGGGCAATCCCTTGTGGTTGCCCTTTTATTTAACTTGAAAACGTGCTTCAGATGCTGTGGGACGGTTTTTGGCCCATTCTGGCACATCTTTTTCCTGTCCAGGCCAAGGATGACGGGGATAAGGATAAGTCATTTGGTACCATTGACGACCACCGTGACACCCATAATAACTGTCTGAGTTTTCTTGCCCCGCTTTTTCAATTTCCTCGGCATTCAAGTAAGTCACTTGATGACGATGAGTACGAATGGCTTGATGGCAAATTAGACAATTATTAGCCATCATTTCGCGTATTTCATCCCAATGACCAGGAAGTCCCATCACTTGATAGTTATATTTACCGTGACATTTAAGGCAGGTTGTTTCGGGATTGACGGTTTTGCGTAAGGTAAAATCAGCATTTTCCTGATTTGGGGGGATAGGTGCTTCTTCATGGAGATCGTTGCCCTGGTGACAAAAATGGCATTGTAAATTCATCAGCCGTTTAGCAAGGGGCGTGACCAGATGACGACGATGGAAGGTTTCTTGCTCACCTTTGTAAACTTCAAGGGTTTGATACCAAGCCAGTGAATTTTCAGATTTAATACCTGCGGGTGATTGTTCTTTAACTTTTCGGTCAAGAATGGCTTGGTGGCATTCTAAACATTGTTCATTAGTAGCAGTATCAATCGCCGGTTTAAAATGAATGGGATGCCAACGCGCCCGTTCATAATCTAACCCTGCTGCCAATCCACCGGTTTCAGCCAGCACTAAAGCGAAAGGTGAAGCCCAAAGCAAAAAAATTATAACACTGATGGCAAACCGGTTACCTACTTTTTTCATTTTGATCCTCCTCAAGGTTATAAAACGATCTTATGGTTAATCTTTATGCCATCCACGAATATCATAAGGACTAGACATACCTGGTTGATTAAAGGGCGTGTACCACGCACCTTGAAAATCCAAAAAGCTTAAACCTATAAAGGTGGATTGTAAGCCGGTTATGGCATGACTATACCAAGCTTGGTTTTTTTTGAACTCAATTATCACAGGCGCATTGGCAGGGCGTTGATCCGGATGAATACCAGCTACCTGAGGAATATAGGTTATTTCGGCAGCATTGAGGGTGAGGCTGATACTCCATGCAATTACAATACACCAGCGTTGACAAAATTTTAAAAAATGATGATTTTTCATTGCGTTATATCCAAAATTTCTAAGGGCAAACACGTAGATTTACCCCTACGTTATGTTTTGTAAAACTCAATGTTCAAGTTTTTAAACCATAAATTTTATAATGCTTATTCATCTTACTCGATGTTCTAGTTTTTGATGTGATTTGGCTTTGTGACGATCTATTTTTGAGCTTTAAAATATACAACTCATTGATTTTTAAAGTTATTTAATTTTTAGGGCTAAAATTATATTTCTTTTTAAATCAACGACTTATAAAAAACTAGAACATCGAGTCTTACTCTCCTTTGTGAAAGTTAGGGGATAGGGGGATTTGGTGGTTTGACGACTTCCAGAAAAATTCTTTCTAACTAAAGGGGGGCAAAAAAAATTTGAAGATTTTGAAGATCGAGTAAAAGAAATCGTATTTGTAACTACTCAGAGCAACCACAAGGGATTGCCCCTTTATTAAGCATATTTTCGGTACTCGCCAAAAGAATATTGTTGTAGGAACAATTCTTTATGGTTGTCCTGAGTAGTTACTCGTATTTTTAGAAAAGTTTCTAAGGGCAGATACACAGTTTTGCCCCTACATTTGTTTTGTAAACAAAAAATAGTATTTCTAGTAAAAATACTTTTGTTTACCCACATACTGAGCATATTTTAACAAATTACCGTATAGATTGTCAGATAAATAACTTCACAAATTTAAAAAATTATCGTTTATTTTTCAATAAGTTATAAATATCGATAATGAAATTATCTATATGAAAATCTATATAATCTATTTTTCAGAATCTCATATATAAGGCTTTAATTCTGCCCTATTCATTTTTGCCTCACTCAAGGTGATATTTTTTATTCCCAATTCCCAATATGGAATAGGTTCAAATAAGTTAGACTCCTATCTTATATATTATATCATAATAATCCAATAAGTGCAAAAAACACCTAAATGCCATATGAATTATATTTTAGTAAAAAATTTTATTTATTTATTTTTCAATAAGTTATCCATTAATTTTGTTTTTTTTTAATTTTTTTTGCAAAGTGTTTGTTTTTTTTTTTAATTTTGTGTATAATGTTTACCAGCTAGAATATTTTTTTAGCATAAGGTTCGCTACTTCAAAAAATTCAATTGCGGAGTGATACCTTTACTAACTACACTTATTGGAGATAAAGATTATGACCAAAACCCTCACAACTGCCATTGCTTTCTGTTTTGCTTTAATTGCTAGCCCTATGGTTCTTGCCGCTGATGAAGTTGCTGGCGAGACTAATGGTAGCGAAGCTGTTGCTGAGGCACCAGCTGTTGAGGCACCAGCTGCTGAGGCACCAGTCGCTGACGCACCAGCTGCTGAGGCACCAGCCGCTGACGCACCAGTTGCTGACGCACCAGCTGCTGAGGCACCAGCCGCTGACGCACCAGCCGCTGACGCACCAGCTGAATAAAAAAAATAAGTTAGCATGGTGGAATTTATACCGGTGCTTAACAAGCCATGAGTGAGAGCCTTGGTAAATAAATGAGACACCAAACACATTGTATTGTGTATTAGGTGTTGGGCGAGTGGGGCTTTGATAAGTTTTTAAAGAAACTTATTTTTTAAACTTATCGCTGTCAAACTCGTCCGAATGAGTCTTTTTTTAAGACTCGGCAACGGATGATGGGGCGCTTTAGGGGATTGGTAAAACAATCACTAACGCTTCCGTCATCCGTTTTTTTTTGCTCTATATAAAAGTTCAGATAAATAAATTCCTACAGTAAAAGGAGGGCAGTCGCGGTGGTCCGCCCCTACAATAAAATGTTTGACGTAGGGACGGACTTTCGTTATCGCCCTTGTGAAATTATTTATCTGAACATCTATCCCTCCTTTTTATCTGGTACCGGAAATTGAGCGAAAGCATCTCGCACTCGTTGTGATTTCATCAAATAAAATATCAATACCAGATCAAGATAAATAAACATCAAATTCACTTCATTAAGCTTTTTGGTACCTTGCACGATATACCAAGCAAAAAAAGCGATTTCCAATACAATTGTCAATAACAAAAACCATTGGCCTCTTTGCCATATCCAACGTAACCAAGGAGCAGCAGTGGGCTTTCGTCCTGCCATGCTGATGATGACCAATAATGCAGGAATGCAGGAATATAACAAAGCACCACTGGAAAATTGACTCGACGGCATTATTTGTATTAACGGCTGTATTACCCTTCCAATCATCGGAATATGTGCCATGATAGGCAAAGCAATAATGAGGTAATGTTTGAGCAAATAGAAATTTGCCAATACTAAAAATAGGGGTATTTTTAATACATCGTATTGGTTATAATCGTCAGGTGTATAACGTATCATATTAATTGCTAGTTTAACTTAAAAATAATGAGTAAGCTGGATTATCAATTTCATTCCAATAATGGTAACTTAAATTATCTAAAAAATCAGGTATTATTAAAACATCCCTTGATTATTAGAAATACTATTTTAAAAAATAGTATTTCTTGCACACCATTTTCACAAATTTTGAATACGTTCAGTATATACTGCACACGGGCACAATTTAAACTTTTATGTAGGGCGGATATGTCTTTTTTTTGCCCACCAATCTTAATTAGGAACGTGCATAAAATAACTTCGACAACTAAACCTGACAGGTTTTGGAAACCTGTCAGGTTTGATGCGACATTGTGGAAGTTATTTTGTGCATGTTCCTTAGAAAAGTTAAGTTTATTCCCGTGCTGAGTATAAATACCATTTTTGAAAAAATGGTATTTCTGTACCTTCTAAAACCAATTTCCAATTAACAAAAAGGTAGCCCAATAATAGGGATGCCGATAGCGCACATAATCTTTATTGGTTAGTATCATTTTCATAGCATTTTGCAGTGCTTCTGCCTTGGAGAGTGCAGGATTTTGTAATTGCCGATAAAACTCTATGACAACAACCGGCGTTGCTTCATCATCTATTCTCCACAAGCTTGCCAAAGCACTTTGAACACCTGCTTGTAGAGCGACTCCCGCCAATCCGAATGCAGCACGATCATCCCCAACTGCCGTTTCACAGGCACTCAGGGTTAATAATTCCACAGGTTGTTTTTTTTTAAATTGAGCGAGATTCATTAAGCCTTTCAACTGAGCCATGCTCATTTTATCATCATAAGTTAAAATAAACGTATCTTCCAGATTGGCACTAAACTGACCATGAGAAGCAATATGTATAATAGAAAAATCCTGATATTTGATGTTCTGGTAGAGGTTAGAAAAAGTAAATTCCTTATTTATCAAATACTTATGAGGAACATCATATAATGTATGTAAACTTTTTAATTCATATTCAGTACAAGGTAAAGAAGAAAAACCTTGTACCGCTTCAGACAAGCCTCCTAATAAAATTGTCCTTTTTTGTTTGATTCGTCGTGCTTTCTTAAGGCAAAAGTTTGGTGTGATTGCCACTGCAAATTGCTGAATGAGAAACATCTGACCATCGTGCAGGGCTGCAAAGGGCATGGTGCGTAATATTCCATCTGGAACAATCACTAAAGTTTTGATGTCATGTAGTTGAGAAAGTAAGGGGTTAATTAACCAACGGTAAAGTGTTTGAGCAGGTTCCAAAAATTCTTGGGCTTCTTGTGGTGTGTCGCCCCGCCGTGAAGGGAGACAAATTTCCATCATTTCAGATGCCGAAGCAGCCACATTTCTGCTCCTAGTGAGTTCTTCGGGATGGGGATGACTGTGTAATGGCAACAAAAAAGAGATAATTTGATCGTGTAATATTTTTTCACTAATGGGAATCGTTACTTGGGTTAAACTATTGCGCCGATGAAGTAATAATTCCAAACGATCTGGGAGTGAAATCGGATACAGTATAGCCGTTTCCGCATCAATAATTTGCTCTAAGTCGGTACATTCAGTTTGGAGTTCGAGGCATTCATTTTGAAAATAATCTTGTAATTCGTTTTTTTTAAAAATTTCTATCACTTTCCTGGCTTGTTTTAGCAGTTTATTGCGTTTCGTAGTTTGAACAGAACGGGCTTGTCGCAATAATAAATCAGCTAATTCAAAATAAACGGGACCGATGGTTTCACGAATTATTTCGTCTGAACCGTCAAAAAAGTAATCCGTCATGTTTAATGGTGTACGAGCCGGTTGAATGTTTTTGACAGCTTGTTGATAAGCAGCTATAGCCCCGCTTTGATTACCTTGCGCTTTGAGGATACGTCCTAGTTGCCAATACCATAAATAAGATACATAAGCTTGATCACGGATTTGTTGAGCAAAAAAGAGTGCTTGTCGCGTCAATAATAAGGCATCATCATAACGTTTATTGTTTTCATACAATTGCCCTAAATAGCCGTAGGCAAAGGCTTTTGCCGTTGTATTGTTCAAGTTTTCCGCTAATGTTTTTGCCCTCATCAAGGCATGATAAGCCTTATGAGTCAATTGCGGCAATGGTTCAGTCAACTGCGTTTGAATTTTTTGTGCGAGTTGACTAAGGGTAATTAATCCCAAAATTTGGCGATAGGTATCTGACCAATTTTGGGTTGCTACCGATAAAGCTGATTCCAAAGCGGTTATACTAGATTTAAAAACTGATTGATTGGGTTGGTACGCTGCATCTTCGACTCCAATTAAAAAAATCGTTTGTGCTTGATTAATAAGAATTTTACCGCATAATGCATCAACTTCCTTTTTAGAAAAAGCAAAGTTAGGTTTTAATGAAGGAGGAAGGTTTTTTTTATAAGGCTCAATAAGTACCAAAGCTTCATGATAAATCTCTAATGCCCCTTCAAAATCATATTCTGTAACCAGCAAGTTTCCCCAATGATTTAAAATTTCAGCTAATACCAATGGGTTATTAGCTTTTCTTGCAATACTGACAGCCTTTTCGCCCCATTTTACAGCCTGTTTATGATATTTTTCTTTCACCTGGCTCAAACGTAGCTTACTCAACTCATTGAGCAAGAACGCGTGAGTAATAGTGTCATGTTGGACTACAGATAAAGCAATATTAAGGGTATCCAGTGCTTTAACATAAATTCCCAGATACCGATAAGCACGGGCTATACCTAGCTGCATTTTTAAACGATCATCAGTATTTTGTGTGTTCTCCAGGGCCTGTCGCCAGAGTAAAATAGCTTGTTCATAATGACCTTGTTGGAAAACGTGTTGAGCTTCCAAAATGGGTTGAGCCTGTAGGGAGTTTAAGCAGCATAAAAATAGGAATAGGTAGAAGTAACGAATCATAATAATGGTTAATGGCAGAAAGAAACCAAGTTTTTTCAAAAAAATTGGTTTTTTAAAACGTAAAAAAACTTCACAAAGGACAGACATGTTGGTCTGCCCCTACAATAACATAAATAGATTCGCGTAGGGGAAACTTGTGTGTTTGCTCGATTTGTGAAATGATTTTAGGGATACCCAATAAATAATAAATCCATAGACCTGACAGGTTTCCAAAACCTGTCAGGTCTGAAAATGCAAAAAAGGTATATTATTTTTTTGGAATTACCTTATCCCCCATTAACCATTAGATCAAACCCTTTGTCCTTCTAACAAATTTGCCTGATCCATACAACCCTTTTTTCTCATTTCACTCACTTGAGCATCTATTGACAAATGAGCGGGTATTTGGAAGAAGATAATCTTTCTATGGTAATGACCACGACTCTTTTTGAGCCTTATCAAATAGGTAGTACCTGATTGGATTGGCATCTTGCCCCGAGGCCAAACCAATGTGACTTCTGAAGCGAGCCAACGTATAAAAACCTCTTGTTGGGTACGGGTATTTTTAATCACCACCCTATCTACCTTACGCCCGGAGCGTTTTTCATTGACTAACCATAAGTTCACCTCTTTTGGGTAAGTGTAGCACAAAGGACTGGGGCGGGTGTAGATGCTGTCTTGACAAATATCCACCGCCCAGACATTAGGTGGCGTACCACAACCATAACCGCCACGTTGGCGTTTGTCCTTTTTGGCGGCAATTAGCAAAGGCTGTTCCTTTTGCAAATAAGTGGCTGTTAGTTCCCCTTCAAGGGATTCTGAAGTCATCGCCGTATTAACAACACTCAAGCCAAGTGCTAAAAACAGGGATGTGTGTGATAATGACATAAAAGGTCTCCTCATTTTCACTTTAATTAGGAACGTGCATAAAATAACTAAGGCAACCATAAAGGATTACCCCTACATAATATAACGATTTTTCAGACAGGCTGCTAGTACCACGTACCGTAAATTCACCCGATTATTCATCTTCACCGCCAATCAGGACTTGGTACAATGAGTGTGACCTCAGTTTGGTGCATACCAAAAAAAGCATTACGTCAAATTGAGGTTACACCCGGTACAATTATTATCCGATATATTAGCGGCGCGTGGTACTATACTGCACACGGGCATAATTTAAACTTTTAGCCAAGTAGGTCGGGTTAGATTTTTTTGCGCAGCAAAAAAACGTAACCCGACATTTACCTGCCTCATTGAAAAAAGTTAAGTTTGTTCCCGCGTTGAGTATAGTTGTTTATGCACGTTCCTTATGTCCTATCTGATATTTCCTACCTTTATAGTTATCCAAATAAATATTGCGACTTAAAAATCCGATTTTTTAGAAAAATTTTTTGCAGGACAAAACTTTTCTAGCTAACTATAACCATTAATGATACTGTATTTAAATCTTTTTTGTCAACTCCATGAAAGGCTTTTTGCTTTCGCCCTTTTGACGGCAGCTTTAATTATAGCTTCTTTATCTACCTTAGGAACTGCTTTGAGTTGTTCAAGACGCGCTTCTTTTTCAGCTTGATCGCGTTTCATCCGAAAAGTATGAAATTCATATCGCTGCTTGGCAATCTCCGCTTTTTTATGTTCACGAAGATTAGCACGAATTTCTGCTTTAGCATAACGATAGTAACGAACTAAAGGAATATGGCTTGGACACACATAAGCACAGCTTCCACACTCAATACAATCAAAAATGTGATAATTTCGAGCTTTTTTAAAATCCTTAGCTTTAGCGTACCAATACAGTTGTTGTGGTAACAAGTTGATAGGACACACTTGGACACATGCCCCACAACGAATGCAAGGCATTTGCAAGGGAGCAGGCTCATCAGCACGGGAAAGAATTAAACAATTCGTCGTTTTAATAATAGGCATGTCTTCATTGGGCAAAGCAAAACCCATCATAGGACCACCCATAATTAATCTTTCTATTCCATCTTGCCGTCCACATTGATCAATAACGACGTGCATCGGTGTCCCTAATAAAACTTCAAGGTTTTGTGGTTTTTCTATACCGTTTCCGGTGACTGTGACAATTCGTGACAGTAAAGGTTGCCCTAGCAATACCGCACGATAAACCGCTCTAATCGTTTCCACATTATGCACCACTATGCCAATACTAGCCGGTAATTGATTACGTCCAAGTTCTTTTCCAGTCAATACTTGAATTAATTGACGTTCATCGCCAATTGGATATTGAGTCGGTACTTGTAGCACTTCCACCGATTCCTTCGCCGCCTCTGATAAAGCTAGATAAGCCTCCGGTTTGTTATCTTCCACTGCAATAACGCACTGTTTCACTCCACCTAAAACATGCATGAGTATTTGGGCACCAGCAATAATATCATCCGGATGCTCACGCATAAGACGGTCATTACAAGTAATATAAGGCTCACATTCAACCCCATTAATAATTAGGGTATCTATAAAATAACTATTATGTGTTAATTTGATATGGGTTGGGAAACCAGCACCGCCTAATCCCACTATGCCTGCATTCGCAATGTGGTTACGCACCACATCAGGGGCTAAATCACTATAGTGGGTAAGCGGTCGTCGTTCTATCCACTTTTCCTGCCCATCAGTTTCAATCACAATGCAAAGTGCAGTTAAACCGGACGGATGTGGCACTGCACGAGGTTCAACAGCAATAACGGTGCCGGAACTAGAGGCATGAATGGGGGCGCTTATTGTTAAACTGCAATTCTTCCTCTTGCAATGGGCAATGATTTGACCTTTTAATACCGGATCACCAACTTTTACAATAGGTTCAGTCGGAGCACCGATATGTTGTAATAAGGGCAAAATTAAAAAGGGTGGAAGCTTGCCTTGAACTATTAGCGTTTGATTAGATAAACTTTTATGTTCATCGGGCTTGATCCCACCCTGAAGTAGGCAAAGTTGTGTCATGACACAGGCTCCATTGAGTTTTGTCCTATTGGAAGCAAGACAGGGTAAGGCCATTTCCAAGTACTCGTCGTTAATGGGACAGATATCATTGATAGGCTATTAACCGGACAATGCGTAATACACCGCTCACAACCCGTACATTCCTGGGCAATAACCGTATGCATTTGTTTAGGTGCCCCTAAAATAGCATCTACAGGACAAGCTTGTATACACAAAAAACAGCCAATACAAGTCGATTCATCAATCACCGCTAATTTATGCAATTCTTCTACGCCACATTTTATATCAAGGGGTTTAGGTATTCGATCTAATAAATTCGCTAAGGTTAAAATATCCAGTTCGCCACCGGGCGCACATTGATTAATATCTGCCTCCCCATTAACAATGGCTTTAGCATAAGCGCGGCAACCAGGATAACTACATTTTCCACATTGTTGCTGTGGTAAAATGGCATCAATTTGTTCCACCACCGGATCACCTTCCACTTTAAAATGCACCGCAGCATAACCCAGTAGCAAACCAAACAATAAAGCCAACCCCCCAAGCACACCAACTGTTGCTATCATCATTTTACCAACCCCACAAATCCCATAAAGGCTATTGACATAATGCCGGCGGTAATAAACGTAATCGGTGCGCCTTTAAATGCCTCTGGCACATCAGCCACAGCAACACGTTCACGTAATGCCGCAAATAGCACTAATACCAATGAAAAACCAATAGCCGCTCCAAAACCATAAATAGCCGATTCTATAAAACCATGTTTTTTTTGTACATTTAACAAGGCAACTCCCAACACTGCACAGTTAGTGGTAATCAAAGGCAGAAAAACGCCTAAGATTTGATATAACAAAGGACTCGTTTTATGAACCACCATCTCTGTGAATTGTACCACTCCGGCAATAACTAAGATAAAGGCGATGGTCCGTAAAAATTCTAAGTCATAAGGTATTAATAAATATTCATTAACTAAATAACTGCTTATGGAAGATAATGTCAACACAAAAGTGGTAGCCAGTCCCATTCCCATAGCCGTTTCTAGTTTAGCCGAGACACTCATAAAGGGGCATAGCCCTAAAAAGTTGACAAGCACAAAGTTATTAACAAGAACCGTGCTAATAAAAATAAGTAAATATTCAGTCATTTTAATTAATGGTTAATGGTTAATGGTTAATGATTATACTCAGCACGGGAATAAATTGAACTTTTTCTAGTCCCGATTTTTGAAAAAATTGTATTTCTCATACCCCATTTTGGCGACAAAAATCCGATTTTTTATAATCAATATCTTGTTGATAACAAAAAATTGTATCCTATAGATGTTCAGAAAAATAACTTCCAAAAACCTGACAGGTATTCGAGACCTGTCAGGTTTAAAGTGTGAACTTATTTATCTGAAAAACTATATTAAAATTTGGTGGTAGGAGCAATACATTTTTATTTGCCTCTGAATTTTGATAAGATACGAAAATTTTTTGAACAACGGGAATTGCTATATACAATCTATGTAGTTATTATTGTCAAACTAAAAACTTGAACATCAAGTATAGTTAGCCAGAAAAGTTTTACCCAGCAAAAAAATCCGATTTTTTAAAAAATCGGATCTTTAAATCACAATATTTATCTGGATAATTATAATAGTGATCGGAACACTTTTTGCTAAAACCAATATTTTTTGTATGGTTAAAATTCATAGAAATTTTGGGTTTAGCACCAGTTTCTGTTGGTAATAAATTTAACTCAGCCAAAAATCCAATTTTCAAAAATAAAATTTCTTTGACACTTAAAAAATGTTAAATAACAAAAAGTTAGCAATTTAAGCAAAAACTATTCCGAACAAAATTGGTATTTAAGTAGGTACTCAAAAGTATTTTAACATTTTCTATTTTTATAAATCCGTTAATAATCAGTGCTTTAAAAGAAAACAAAAATGTTAAAATATTTATGTGTACCTACTTATATGTAAGCACGAAAAAGTTTTTTAACATTTTAGAAACCCAGTTTTTTCAAGAAACTTGGTTTCTTTTTTGTGAAACTTCAAAGCCCGTTAGGTTCAATTATTTATCTGAAAAACTATATATCCCTTTATTTTCTTACGAAACAAAAAAACTTGAACATCAAGTATAAAAATGTTAGAAGATTTATACGGAATGACTTATAACGAGCCTTTGCTAAGGAAACCAGAAAATACAAACTAAAATATCATGAAAATACAAACTAAAATTTTCAGTATCATTTTTATCCTCATTTTAGTGACAGGTATCGTAGCGACTACAACCAGTTATATTGTTTCTAAACAAATGATTGAAGATGAAATTTATCATCATTTAGAAAATACTGCTATATCAAGGGCACACCACATTGAAACTTTGTTAGATGAAGAAATAGAATTGATTAAAATACTTGCCACGGATACCGTTTTTATAGATGCGCTCACCACTGAAAATTTCACCCCTGCCATCCAAAAAATCAAAATTTTAATTGATATTCATGATGACATTTTTCGGATAAGATTTTTGGATAAACAGGGTAACGTGGTGCTATCAAGTCACTCTAAAATTGCTCTGATTGCTAATGCTGAAATATTCGCTCATGGCAAAAAAGGTGTTTATATCCGTGATGTTCATGTTTCCACAATAACGGGTAGTAAAGTGATGACTATTTCCGTACCAATGTTAGTCAAGGGTGAATTTGTCGGCATTATAATTGTTAATGTAGAAGTCGAAGAAGAATTATATGAAATCCTTTTACAGAGGCATGAAAAAACTGACGAGATATACCTTATCAATAAAGATGGATATATGATTACGCCTTCACGGTTTATAGATGATACCTTTCTAAAACGGAAAATAGATTCATTGGAAACCAGAGAATGCCTATTTGGAAAAGAACATGAAACTGAACATACAGAAATAGGTATTTACGAAAATTATCGCGGTGAATTAGTGATTGGAACGTACCGTACTATTAAAGGTATGGATTGGTGTTTATTGGCAGAAATAGATGCCGAAGAAGCTTTTGCACCAGTAAATAGACTGGTGCGACTGATGGTCCTATTTTTTATGCTGTTATTAGGTGTGAGTAGCCTACTTGCTTTTTTCACTGCTAAAAACATAACTCGCCCCATTATAAAACTACACCGCCGAGCTGAAGAAATAGAAAAGGGCAACTGGAATTATCAAGTGACTGTTGATACGCAAGATGAAATTGGGCAATTCTCAAGAGCTTTTGATAGCATGACGGCACGTCTTAAAAATGCCCAAGACAAATTGTTGAACTATCAATATAAGCTGGAAATACAAGTCGCTGAAAGAACAACTGAATTATCTCAACGCATTCAAGAAATTGAACAGCAAAAAGTCACACTATATGAAAGTGAGGAAAAGGTTCGTTTGTTGCTTAATTCCACGGCTGAAGCCATTTTTAGTATGGACTTTGGAGGTTGCTGTACTTTTTGTAACCCGGCTTGTGCGAATTTATTAGGCTACGATAGTGTTGATGATTTGATAGGAAAAGACATACATGCTTTAATTCACCACTCTAAAGCAGATGGTTCTCCTTTTCTTGAAAAATATTGTTTTGTTTATCAAACTCTTAAACAAAAAATATTAATTCATGGTACCGATGAATATTTTTGGCGTTCTAATCAGACCAAACTTCCGATTGAATATTGGTCCCACCCTATTTTTCAAAAAAATGAGCTTATTGGAGTTGTGGTTACTTTTATTGATATCACTGAACGCAAAAAAGTAGAAATGGCTTTGCGTGAAAGTGAAGAACGACTTCGTGCTATTTTGGATAACAGTACAACCGTTATTTTCCTCAAAAATGTAAAAGGACATTATCTTTTCATCAATAAACGTTATGGAGAATTGTTCCATATTTCAAATGCGGAAATTAATGGCAAAACAGACTATGAAATTTTTCCAGAAGAAAATGCAAAAACCTTTGTTGCCAATGATCAAAAAGTCATCAAAAGTCAGTCTGTACTAAAAATGGAAGAAATGGTACCGCACAGTGACGGACTTCACACTTATCTTTCAGTTAAATTTCCGTTATATGATACGAAAGGTGACATTTATGCGGTTTGTGGTATGGCAACTGACATTACTGAACGCAAACAAATGGAAAATGCTCTCAAGGAAAGTGAGACAAAATATCGTGATTTGGTTGAAACCTCGAACGATCTTATATGGAAGTTTGATTTGAACGGGCTTTTCACATTCTTGAATGCCACTTGGGAAAATAAGTTGGGCTATACGCTTGAAGAAATGCTTGGCAAGCCCTTTACCAACTTTCAACTTCCAGAACAAGCAGCCAAGGATCTCGCGAAAGTCCAAGAAATTCTAAAAACAGGTATAGAACTTGTTAATTACGACTCTATGCTTCTATCCAGGTCTGGACAAGTGCTAAATATATTGGTAAATACTCGGATTCAAAAAGATTCAACTGGAAATGTTTGTGGTATTCAAGGCACTGCCTTTGATATTACCGAGCGTAAGCAAGTAGAAAAGGCTCTAAAACAAGCCAAAGAAGAAGCAGACTCAGCCAACCGTGCCAAAAGTGAATTTCTGGCTAACATGAGTCATGAAATTCGCACCCCCATGAATGCAGTGATTGGTTTTAGTGATATACTCGCTTCAAAAGTCACTGATAAAAAGCACAAGAGTTACCTTAATTCCATTCAAACGGCGGGTAAAACCCTCTTGACGTTAATTAATGATATACTTGACTTATCTAAGATTGAAGCAGGGCAACTAGATATCCAGTATGAACCGGTGAACCCAAAGATTATTTTCACCGAATTACAACAGATTTTCAATCTCAAAATGGCTGAAAAAAATATTGAATTGATTATGGATATTGATCAATCTTTACCACCTGCATTAATTTTGGATGAAATTCGTTTGCGACAGGTATTGTTGAATTTAATCGGTAATGCGATTAAATTTACTGATAATGGCTACATCAAACTCTGTGCTAATAAAATAGAGACAGAGGATGATCACAGCAAAGTAGATTTAATTCTTGCAGTGGAAGATTCGGGCATTGGTATTCCTTCCAAGCAACAGGCACTTATTTTTGAATCGTTCAAACAACAAAATGGGCAAAGTACCCGTCAATATGGGGGAACTGGTTTAGGGCTTGCTATTAGTAAACGCCTTATCGAAATGATGAATGGCCATATTTTTGTCGAGAGTACCCCCGGCAAAGGGAGTCGTTTTGAAATTGCCCTGCATGAAGTCAAAGTGGCTGCCACCCTACCTGCTGTCATGCAAGATAAGATTTTTGACTCCAACAGTATCACCTTTGAAAAAGCGCGGGTATTGGTGGTGGATGATATTGAATCTAACCGCGATTTGATTGAAGAATATTTGTCACAAGTCAATTTAGAAGTTATCAGTGCTGAAAATGGAAAAACAGCATTATTATTTGTGGAAGAATATCATCCAGCTCTGATTTTAATGGATATTAGGATGCCTGAAATGGATGGTTACGAAACTACCAGACACTTAAAAGGCAATCCAAACACTGCCAATATCCCAATTATTGCCTTAACGGCTTCCGTTACCTTGGATGAAAAATTTAAGACTGAGGCACACGGCTTTGATGGTTATTTATCCAAACCGGTTAATATTTCTGAGCTACTCAGTACACTATCTCACTATCTCAAATATACCAAGAAATCTGTCGCCGATGCCCCCCAAGTGGCGACAGTTGATAGTACACTGAATCCAGAAAAGATTGCCGATTTTCAAGAATTGAAAAACCAGCTTAAACAAGAAGTCATGCCGATTTGGAAAGAGGCAAATATTATGATGGAAATAAGTGTGGTTGCCGAATTAGCAGAAAAGATGATAAAACTAGGAAATGAATATCATATCCCTGTTTTCATCCGTTATGGTGAACCGTTACTAGAAAGCACACAAACTTTTAAGATGGCTTGTATTCAAAAGGCACTTAGAGAATTTCCTGATTTGGTAAAGCCGTTGGTTAATGATTAATGGTTAATGCTGGATAAAGAAACGTTTGAGAAATCTGATTTTTAAAAAAAATCGGATTTCTTTTGTAGAACTAAAATACATAATTACAAAAGATAAAAAATGAAAACTAACAATAT
>Ga0233404_10000144_pt1 | contig 17745 bp, 10 predicted proteins | sample Na_oxic_2_MG_FD_179861 | JGI IMG/M metagenome (GOLD analysis project Ga0233404, IMG submission 179861) | Seawater microbial communities from Saanich Inlet, British Columbia, Canada - Na_oxic_2_MG | ecosystem: Environmental > Aquatic > Marine > Inlet | place: Canada: British Columbia | collected...
GTTATTGGCATGCTCGTTTCTAGTTTAGTGCTAGAGCAGATTATCACGCTCATCAAAAAAACGGGTGGGATAATTCGTCAAATATTACGGATATTATTCATTGGTCTGATACTCCTTCTTTTAGGAAGTCATTTTATTCCCTTCCTTATACAGAAGATACCCAGGATGATTAATTGGATATTTGTCATCGGATTCATGGCAATAGGTATAGTTTTATTTACAACTTTCTTTGAGATAGCCTTAGTTTTCATTGTCACCGGCATTCTTATCTCTCCTACCGCAAGTGAGCTTCTCCAAAAAATTATTCGTGTCAATTTGGCTTCTAATACCAAGGTGATAATCGCCTTATTAGCCCTTGTAACGGTGATGGTTTTGTTCCATGAAGAAACGGAGGAAAAACGCTTTTTTGTTGGTTTTTTAATTCAAATGGCTCAAATTGATTATGGCAATGATAAAGAACTCAATCAATTAAGAGCCTATCTTTACGGGGAAGAACTAAAAAAAAGAAAAGAAAGCTACTCTTCTCAGCGTGAAAAACTTCTTGCTTATTTACAGTTTTGGTATGAAGACGGTCATTATCAAAAAGTGATTAATCAAGGTAGCACGTATATTACCTTCGATTCACAGATCAGACAATGGGTCCAAAAGGCAAAGGCGGTTTTAAAAGAGCAGAATCTCAAAACGGCACTTGAACAAGTTCCTCAACTCCTGAAGGAAAAAAAATACAGGGAAGCCTACCAATTGGCGGCACCATTAAAAGAAACACCTGAACTGCAAAAACAGGCTGTTAAAGCAAAAAAAATCATTGATAAAGAAATTGCAACATTACGCACTTCGTATGAGAAGGGTAAATACAAAGAAGTTATCAAGAAGGGTACACCTTATGTTGACTCCGATTGTCAGGTTCGAAAATTAGTTAATAATGCCGAAAAAGCAATGGCTGAACTTGCAGAACGTCGGCGTTTTGAAAAGGTAATCAAAAATATTAATCAATTGATTAAAGGGCGTAAATACGAGCAAGCCATTGAACTTGCTAAAAGTTCTGAGTATGCTCAACATCCAAAAATACTGAAACTCATTGAGAAAGCCAAACTTCAACGTAAACGGGCGGAGGAAAAGAAGATACTCGCAAGATTACGCAATTTGTCTCCAACGCAAATTGAAGTCCATATAAGGGAATACAGTCGTTTGATTAAGCTCTTTCCAGACAATCAAAAATATCAACGCAAATTGAAGCATTATAAGAAAAAACTGATTGACCTGAGAAGACAACCAGCACTGCTTATCACACAAGAAAAATATGGTAATAAGTGGCCTTTTACAGTTCCCCAGGGCAAGTTGGAATGCTTACCGCCTGGCATCGTTACATTTAGGCTCGATGATAAAACATACGCGCTTAATGGGTTAGCGAGTTCGCGTGGATACCTTGATATTGATGAAATTTGGAAAGAGGACCCAAATCAAGAAAAACTACCACCTGGCACTGAATTGATTACGAAAGTTGATATGGGACAAATCATTCATGAAGGGCTGAAGTTATGTAATCCCCTGAAATAGGCTGAAACGCCAATCGTAAGGTGGATTACCCCACGGGACCATTCTTAATGTAGGGGCTACGCGATGTGTTCGCCCTTTTGACTAAATTTTGATCGTTTGATGTCAGGACAACCACAAGGGATTGCCCCTACCAGATTTTTCATCGTTATACATAAGTATTTAAGTATTTGATTTAAAATGGTTTTTCGTAGGGTGGGCAAGTGTTTTTTTGCCCACCTTTGTCTGAGATGGCGTTGTACAAAAAAGACCTTGCCCATCCTACATTTTGATTTATGTATAACGATGAGACCTAATTTAGGGTATGTAATTCTTTAAATCTCAGCTAAATTACCCTGCCTCTCTAACCAAACCTTCCTTTCATTTGCTCGTTTTTTTGCTAATAACATATTCATTTTATGTTCTGTTTGTTCCGCTTCATCTAAAGTCAATTGAATCAAACGTCGTGTTTCTCGCGCCATCGTCGTCTCACGCAACTGTAAAGGATTCATTTCCCCTAATCCTTTAAACCGTTGTACATTCACTTGCCCCCGTTTCTTTTCAGCAGCAATACGATCCAGAATACCCTGCTTTTCTTCATTATTTAAGGCATAATAGACTACATTACCAACATCAATACGATAAAGTGGCGGGGTCGATATATAAATATGCCCCTCTTCCAACAATTGACGAAAATGTTTGACAAACAAGGCGCATAATAAAGTGGCAATGTGGGCACCGTCTGAGTCTGCATCTGCCAATATGCACACTTTACCATAACGTAAGCCCTCTAAACTCTCAGCTCCTGGATCAATACCCAAAGCCACGGCAATATCATGGACTTCTTGTGAAGCGAGTACCTGGCTGGTATCGACTTCCCAAGTATTAAGAATTTTACCACGTAAAGGCATCACTGCTTGAAAAGTCCTATCACGCGCCTGCCTACATGACCCCCCTGCACTATCTCCCTCCACTAAAAATAATTCAGTTTGATTGACATCCTGTAAGCTGCAATCAGCTAGTTTACCGGGTAAGGCAGGGCCATTAGTTGCTTTTTTGCGTACCACTTTTTTATTTGCGCGGAGACGCTTTTGAGCATGATTAATGACCAATTCGGCAATTTTTTCGCCAATTTCTATGTGTTGGTTTAGCCACAGGCTAAAGGCATCGCGTACCACCCCAGATACAAAGGTGGCACATGCACGCGATGATAGCCGTTCTTTGGTTTGTCCTGAAAATTGTGGTTCTTCCAGTTTGACCGATAATATATAGGCACATTGCTCCAATACATCTTCTGGAGCCAGTTTGACACCTCGCGGGAGTAGATTGCGATAGTCGCAAAACTCGCGTATAGCTTCTAATAATCCACTGCGTAATCCATTGACATGCGTACCACCCTGTGTGGTAGGTATTAAGTTGACATAACTTTCTGTCAATAATTCGCCCTCTGGAATCCACAATAGTGCAAAATCTACAACCTCTGTTGTACCTTCAAAATGACCGATAAAAGGGGTGTCAGGCAAACTTTCTACTTCACCCAAATTATCAAGCAGATATGTAGTGAGTCCTTCTTTATAATACCACTTAAGTTTGTCGCCAGCATTTTCGTCTTCAAAGGTAATAGTCAGCCCGGCACAAAGCACCGCCTTAGCACGTAATACATGGGTAATACGAGGCACTGATATACGGGGTGAATCAAAATAGGCAGGATTGGGCCAAAAACGGAGCGTTGTCCCGGTATTGCGCTTTCCCACATTTCCAACAATGCTAAGTTCGGAGGTTTTGTCGCCATTGGCATAAGACATTTGATACAGTTTAGCATTACGTTTTATGGTGACTTCTAAGTGGGTGGATAGCGCATTTACTACTGATACTCCAACACCGTGCAATCCTCCAGAGAATTGGTAATTTTTCTTAGAAAATTTTCCGCCTGCATGTAGGCGAGTTAGTATGACCTCTACTCCACTGACACCTTCTTCGGGGTGTATATCAACCGGCATACCACGCCCATTGTCGCGCACACTAAGTGAGCCATCGGCGTGTAAAATCACATCAATCTGATTAGCATAACCAGCAATGGCTTCATCAACACTATTATCTATGACTTCAAATGCTAAATGATTAGGGCGAGTGGTGTCAGTGTACATTCCAGGGCGTTTACGCACAGGATCAAGCCCGGTTAAGACTTCTATATCAGCAGCATCGTAACTTTTGGTCATTTCGTTTTTATCCCATAATTGTGTGACGATAGACCTGACAGGTTTAAAAAATCTGTCAGGTCTAAAACTCAGTTAAACACTACGCGCCGCCCGTTTGCGTTCATATTCTTTTAAGAATTGCTTACGCAAACGAATCGCTTTTGGTGTTACTTCTACCAGTTCATCATCGTCAATAAACTCAATGGCTTGTTCTAATGTCATCCTAATGGGGGGCGTGAGTAGGATATTTTCATCGGTGCCAGCAGCACGAATATTGGTCAGTTGTTTGGCTTTGAGGGGATTGACAACTAAATCATTGCCCCGTGAATGGATGCCAATAATCATGCCCTCATACACCTCTTCGCCTGGATCAATCAATAAGCGACCTCGTGGTTGTAAGTTAAATAGGGCATAACCTAAACTTTTTCCCTCTGCTTTAGAGATTAAGACTCCATTTGTCCGTTGCGCTATCGTTCCCTGTTTGATCGGGGCATAACGTTCAAAGACATGATAGAGTAGTCCGGTTCCAGAGGTTGCTGTCAAAAAATCGGTGCGAAATCCAATTAATCCGCGTGCTGGTATCGTGAAGTCAAGGCGCACTCGTCCTTTCCCGTCGGGTAGCATATTAAGCAATTCGGCTTGACGCTCCCCTAATAATTCTATAACCGTTCCTTGATGATTTTGTTCAACATCCACAGTGAGACTTTCATAAGGTTCGCAGTGTTCTCCATCAATTTCTTTGATAATCACTTTGGGGCGAGAAACGGCGATCTCATAATTCTCACGGCGCATATTCTCAATTAATATCCCCAAATGTAATTCACCTCGTCCTGATACTAAAAATTTATCTGGATCATCAGTATCGCTGACACGCAGGGCGACATTATGTAATAATTCACGCTGTAAACGTTCACGAATTTGGCGGGAGGTGACATATTTGCCATCCTTTCCGGCAAATGGTGAGGTGTTGACTTGAAAAGTCATGCTGACCGTTGGCTCATCAACAGTTAGGGCTGGTAAGGGGACAACATGCTCTGGATCACAAAGGGTATCAGAAATATTTAATTTGTCTATACCCGTAAATGCAATAATATCACCCGCGGTGGCTTCAGACAGTTCTACACGTTCTAAACCATGAAAACCGAGTACTTGCAATACGCGCCCTTGACGCTGTTTACCTTTATCAGTCACAATTTTGATAGAGGTATTCGTTTTAATCCGTCCGCTGTTAATTCGCCCTATGCCAATTACACCGACATAACTGGAATAATCCAGAGCACTGACTTGCAATTGAAATGGCTCATCCGGGTCAACATCCGGGATAGGGACATGTTTGATAACCGCTTCAAACAAAGGCTGCATATCTCCCTGACGCATTTCGCTATCTTCACTGGCATAACCATTCAGTGCAGAGGCATAAATGACAGGAAAGTCTAATTGGGCATCGTCCGCTCCCAAACGGTCAAATAATTCAAAGGTTTGGTCTAATACCCAGTCTGGACGTGCGCCGTCACGATCAATTTTATTAATGATTACAATCGGGCGTAAACCTCGCGCCAAAGCTTTTTGGGTGACAAAGCGGGTTTGTGGCATAGGTCCTTCCACCGCATCAACTAGCAATAGCACAGAATCCACCATTGATAAAACACGTTCAACTTCGCCTCCAAAGTCAGCATGTCCTGGGGTATCAACAATATTAATTCGATAATCCTGCCAACGAATAGCGGTATTTTTGGATAGAATGGTAATTCCCCGTTCTTTTTCTAATTCATTGGAGTCCATTATTCGTTCAATATTATTGCTACGATCTCCCAGGGTGCCTGACTGTTGCAGAAGCTTATCTACCAGGGTGGTTTTGCCATGATCAACATGGGCAATAATAGCGATATTACGTAGTTTAGTAATCACAGTTATTATTTTAAATTTCAGTTTTGAGTTTAACAAAAAAACCTAAGAGGCTCTTGCAAAACTCTAAATCTATTCGATATTTAAGAAATCCGATTTTTGACAAAAATCGGATCGAGGCTAGTACACTGTCAAGTCAATTATGACGGGTAGGGATTTTCTTAAAGAGGGCAGACACGCAGGTCTGCCCCTACAAGAACCCGACAAAAATCAATTGACAAGGTACTAGAGTTTTTTTGAAGAAAAAACTTCTGAGCGGCGAAACTTATCCCACGCGATGTTTAAGACATCCGATTTTTGACAAAAATCGGATTTCTGAGCGACAGGAGTTTTGCAAGAGCCTCCTAAGATAACATATTATTTAAGTAAGTAGGCATAAATCCTTTAACATTTTGAAGCTGTTAAAAAAGACTATTTATTTAATTCAAAGTTCAAGTTGTTAAAAAAGTTGACTTAATTCACATAATCTCACATAATCTCACATACATTCAATGTGAGAAAGGCTATGAATTGGAATAATTTTAGATTAACGACTAGATTAAACTTGAGTACCGAGCTTATCGAAAAAGTCTATATGATTTTAGCCGAAATTGATGGGGTTAAAAATAGTTGGCAATTGACAGGAAAATTTCTGCCACAAACCATTGAACGGCTAACACAGGCGGTGATTGTCACTTCAACCGGTTCTTCAAACCGTATTGAAGGTAATCGCCTGACTGATGAGCAAGTTAATGATTTATATAGAAATCTGCGGATTAAAAAGTTTAGAACCCGTGATGAACAAGAGGTTGCGGGTTATTTGGAAACCTTGACATTGGTATTTAATAACCATGCTGAGATTCCGATTAAAGAATCATCCATTCTTTATTTACACAATAATATGTTGAAATATAGTGACAAAGACGCACGTCACAAAGGGCAATATAAATTTGGTTCAAATCGAGTTGAAGCCAAAGAGCAAAGTGGTCATATTCTGGGTGTGATTTTTGATCCGACCCCACCGCACTTAGTATCCAAAGAAATGCATGAGTTATTAGACTGGTATACATGGGCGCGGCATAAAAGCAACAAACATCCACTGATTTTAGCCGCTAATTTCTTATTTGAATATCTTGCCATTCATCCATTTCAAGATGGTAATGGTAGAACCAGTCGATTGCTGACTAACTTGATATTGCTGCAAGAAGGCTATCATTTCACCACAATCGTATCACACGACAGGTTAGTGGAATTGAATAAAGCCGATTATTATCTCGCCTTGAATCAAACACAAGCGAGTTGGAAAACAGATTTGGAAGATATTGCGCCATTTTTATTATTCTTTTTAAAAATAGTGCAATCCCAAGCACAACAAGCCATTAAGTTTCTTAAACAAGATCATTTTGAGTACTTATTATCAGAAAAACAATTGGCTCTGTGGCAATGGGCGTGCGGTTTATCCTCAAAACACTTTAGCCGTGCTGATGCGATTGCCGCACTGGGATTTCCCGCTAGAACGGTTGAAACCAGTATCAAAAAATTATTGAATTTGAACAAACTGGAACGCCTTGGTCAAGGACGTGCCACCCGATATCGGGTGTTAAATGGTTAATAAGGTTAGAAATCCGATTTTTGACAAAAATCGGATTTCTTGGACTCCTTAATAAACCCGAAATTTGAGCCGAAAATGTTAAGCGTTTTCTTCCACCCATTTAATTTCTTCTGTTGTCAACTCAAATAAAGCATAAACTTTTTGGTTAAGTTGTTGTTCAAGTTGTTCAAGTTGTTGATTCAATTGAGTGATAATGGCTTTTTCGGTGGTGAGCCAGATTTCCCAGTCATTGCGTTCCGTTAGGGGGATATCTGCTTTAAAGCATTTTTTCACTTCTTTGCGAAAATCGTTAAAATCTAATGTCCACCAATTTGTTAACTTGGTGTTGAGTTTTGGTTGTAGTGATGGTGAACATAAATCGGGAATGCGACGACGTACCGCGATTTGTTTTTGATAACGTGTTTCTGCGATTTGTTGGCATTGTTCCGCTAGGGTGGCGATTTCGTTTTTTTCACTATCAGTCGCTATCGGAATTGGAATTTGTTTAATATAAACGGGTTTTGCTTCTAAAAAACCTTGCCTCCTAAGAATAGCAAGATTCTTTAGATAGAACCAAATCATATCTGAGTTTAATAATCCAAGCAAAAAATAATCATGACAAGGAAGAATAACAGCCGGTGCATTAATGAAAAATCCCGTTGTATCAAGGCTGAATCTTGGTGCAGCTTGTAAATTTGACCAAATAATCTTTGGTTTTTCAAATGCTTCATAATAAGCAACAGTATCTTGGATTTCATACCATTGATAATAGCCTTTTTTTCTACCTTGCCAAGGTCCTTGCCAGTCTTTTGGTTTGGGTTCAAGTTGATCTTTATATTGGGTTAAATAGGCTTTGATCGCAGGATATGCCTCTATGTTAATACCGCGTTTGGTAAAAATAAGATATAAATCCCTCGGTTCAGCTCGCCACTTTTTCAGATCTTTGCCTTCTAAAAAAGGTTTAATCACTTCCACTGATTTTGCATCTTGGGCGATTAATTGATTGCGTGTGGACTGATTAATAATAAAGGCTTCATTTAAACCGGTTTTAATGCCATATAAAGGTGAGCTATAAACCTCTGTTGGCAAGTTTTTGGTTTTTGTATCTTGTGCGATTAATTGATCGCGTGTGGACTTATCAATAACGAAAGCTTTATTTAAACCCGTTAAAACACCACGATAGGGCTCCCCATAAAGTTCTTTCAGTGTGGGCAAGTTTTCGGTTATTTTTTTCCACAGTTTGGTGAGTTCTCCATTTCGCAAACGCCAATTATTCTCAGTTAAAAGGGCTTGAGGCATGGTAGAAACTTGTTTAATGAAGTCCTTTAATAAGCCCTCTTCCGGTATTTTTTCCAACTTCAAAAATTGTAAAGCATGATTTTTTTGAGGGGGAGAGTGCGCCAAGATTAAAATAGCCGGATAAGTCGTTACGTTTTCAAAAACTTGTAAATCCCCAAAATCAATTACTTTTTCAATCGTGGTATTTTTTTGTAAATAGCAACGAAGTTGTTGCCCACTACGGGTTTTAAAAAATGTGCTTGAACAAATATAACCCAATTTGCCATGCGGCTTTAATAAGCGTAATCCCCGTTCAAAAAAATAGGTGTATAAATCTGCGGTACCATTATAAATTTCATACTGGTTTTTTAAATAGGGCTTGAAAGGGGCTATCAGTTCTTGGCGTACATAAGGTGGATTGCCTAAAATCACGTCAAAGCCACCATTGGCAAAAACGTCCGGAAATGCTTTTTTCCAAGCAAATGCACGATAGGAAATATTGCTATCTTCAATCAAACTATCACCAATACGCAAATTTTCATCTAAACGGTTTAAAAATTTGCCTCGTTTAGCCGTTTTTAACCACAAGGATAATTTGGTGATTTCAATTGACTCTGAATTGACATCCACGCCATAGAGATTACGGTTCAGAATTTCCTTATCTAAATCAAAGACATCATAGTTGCCAGTTAGGGTTTCTAACTTGTCATTGATGCGTGTGTATTCGATATAGAGATAATCAAAAGCCGCCACTAAAAATGCCCCAGAGCCACAAGCAGGATCAACGACTTTCATGGTTTTTAAAATCGCTTGATAATCTCGCCAAAAACGGATTTCCTCTTTTTTATTTTTCCATTCACCACGTTGATAACGATGCTGGGTATGTGACTCCCATAACGCATTAAGTTGTTCGGTTAAGTAACGCCCTAAGGTTTCCTCCACGATAAAACGGGTGATATTATCCGGTGTATAAACCACGCCTTCCCGTTTTCGCTTACTAACGGGTTCAATTTTGGTCTCGCGTAATTCTTCTAAATCTGAAATGGATTGTTCAAAAATATGTCCTAATACAGTAACACTGATTTCACTATCAAAGTCATATTCACCTAAATTTTTAAATGCTTCACAAACGCTATCATTGACTATTAGCGCATTAATTCGTTCATTTTTTTGAAACAAGCCACCATTATAGGGTGGGATATTTAAAAGTGTATTACCTTGATCAATGGAATGAAATAAACCCTTAAAATTTTCCCATATCGGATGTGGATTGTAAGGATCACGATGTTCATACGCCTGCTTTAAACTATTATGAGGCAATAATCCGGTATCTTCTGCAAAAGCAATAAATAACAGCCGATCTAAAATATTTTGGCTATAGGCAATGGCTTCTAATTCATTGATAGCCGGATTATCCTGTTTTAATTGTTTAATAAGCGTATCACGAAGCGTTTTGTAATCTTGATAAAGCAGTGCCGTGATTTCTTTTTCAACTTGTTCACTTTCTTTTAATAACTGGGTGGTGTGGGTGCCTAACAAATTCTCTTGAGATAATAAGAGGATAAAACGAGCGTATTCCATCGGCTCTGTCAATCGTGCTAAATCCCATACTTCATAGACTTGTCGCCCATAGCCGATAGCGTATAAACGGATTTCCAAATAATTAGACACGAGAACCCACCTAGCACCCATCGCATCCATCGCATATTCCCACGCTTGTTGGACCGGGCTTTTATATCGCCCAGACATGATTGCGTCTAAATCTTTGGTTTTTGCCCCTTTTAGTTCAAAGGGTGCAATGACTTGGATGTTATCAGTCGTAAAATATCCTAAAGCAACATCAACGCTTCCTTTTCCAATCGAGCATTCTTGATATAAGTGATAAGTTTCTGTTGGATTAAAGCCCTGATAACCCAATATGTCAATCAGTATTTTTTGAATAAAATGTGAATGTAATGAGGTTTCTTTTTGTTTAAAAATTTGTTCTGATTCAATGCTGTTATGCCAGTCTTCTAAAATAGCTTGATGAATTTTTGGTAGTGGCAGGATACTTTTTTTTAATGCTTTTTTTAAAACGCGGGGGTGAAATAATGGCATTGATTTTGTCCTTATCAATTGCATTTGTAACTACTCAGCCTTATAGATTTTCAGAAACGTCATTTCAAAAATGTCACGCAAAGGCACTCAATTTGAGTCTTAGGTACGTGCATAAAATAATTTCTAAAACGAGTGAAGAAAACCTGTCAGATTTAGTTGTCGATTTTATTTCATGCATATTCCTTTGCTCAAAGCTCGAAGCATGATCAACACTTAAGGCTAAGTATAGTTATCCAGAAAAGTTTTGTCCCGACTAAAGACCTGACAGGTTTTGGAAACCTGTCAGGTCTCGGTTAGAACTTATCTGGACATCTATAGTTACTTGCATTTTTTGTTTCTTGAACGTTTCCTATACTGATTCTAAAAAATCCGATTTTTGAAAAAATCGGATTTCTATTGATTCTAAATTTTGATAGGATACTTATGATACTAAGGAATAAAAATTTAATAAGATCAAAAATTAAACCTGACAGGTTTTGAAAACCTGTCAGGTTTGGGTTGAAAAATTGGCAAGTTATTAAAGTTTTATTCCTAAGAATTTGTTATTGATGCTTCTATTTCCGATAAAGCCAACAATGGTTCAGGTGCCGCCGTGACGGGGCGACCAATAACTAAATAATTGGCTCCTAACTTTAATGCTTCCGCCGGTGTCATCACTCGTTTTTGATCATCTTTTGAGATACCAGCCGGGCGAAGGCCTGGTGTGACCAGTTTAAAGTCGGCACCAACGGCTTGACGTATTTGGACAATTTCATGCGCTGAACACACCACCCCATCTAAACCACAATTATGGGATAAGTAAGCCAAACGTAAAACATTTTCTTCTAACATGCCATGTAAACCAACGCTATATAAATCAAAACGTTCGAAGCTAGTTAAAATGGTCACGGCAACTAGCAAAGGACGCGGTGCAGACGTTTTTTCCAAGGCTTCCCTGGCAGTTAACAACATATTGCGCCCACCTAATGCATGGACATTAACCATCCATACCCCTAAATCAGCCGCTGCTAAACAGGCGCGAGCCACGGTATTAGGTATATCGTGGTATTTTAAATCTAAAAAAACTTCAAAGCCAAGCGATACTAAATTTTCAACCAAGGCGGGACCACTACGAGTAAATAATTCTTTACCAATTTTAATCCGGCAACGCTCGCTATCTAATTGTTTAGCGAGAGCCATAGCGCGTTCTGGTTGAGCGAAGTCTAAGGCAATAATTAATGGGGACTTAGATTTATTCACCGTCAATACCTTGTCTAGGTTTAAGCGTATTCCATTGTTGACAACTTGGACATTGCCAATGCAATTTTCGGGCTGTAAAGCCGCATTGATGACATTTATAGGCAGGTTTATTTTTCAGTAATGGTGTAGTGATGTCTTTTAATAACAACAAGTGGTCACGGCTGATACTGGCACCTTCGGTGCTGACTAATTCTAACAGATAATCAATACCACGCACTGATGGATGCAAATGCAAGTGTTTTACCATAAAGTCAGCGGCTTTAAGTTCACCATCTTGCTGTTTGATTATCTTTGCCAACATTAATACCGGTGTGATTCCACCATAGCGTTCTAAAATAAGGCGCAAATAACGAACAAATTCTTGTGGTTGTCCAATGGTTTGGTAACAAGTTTGTAAAGGTTCTATTATTTCTGTGAGATAATCAGGATCTTGTTGTTCTACTCGTTGATACGATAATATGGCTTGCTGATAATGATGCCTTAAAAATGCCAATTGACCTTCTATCAAACTGGCGCGAACACAGTTAGAATCCACTTTTAGGGCCTTTTGTACTGTTTGCCGTGCCGCGTCATATTGCTCTTGTCGCTGATAAATTTCAGCTTGTTCACAGTAGTATTGAGCAACGACCGTGTGCATTGGTTTATGATCAACTACAACCAATTGTTGTGCGATTTCGATGGCTTTGTCCCAGTCTTGTTCTTGCTGGTAAATCTCTAATAATTGGCGTAGAGCCAAAACTTGATAGGTTTTTGAGGCAACAAGTTTTTGAAACAAGTCTTCTGCCCTATCAAGTAAACCAGCACTTTGATAATCCTTCGCCAGTTCAAACAAAGCTTGACTGCGTTGTTGAGGATTAAGTGTCGTTCTCGCAATCAGATTTTGATGGATACGAATCGCTCGATTGACTTCACCGCGACGGCGAAATAATAGACCTAATGCTAAATGAGTTTCAACGGTATCACTGTCTACATCAATCAGTTTAATAAATACATCAATAGCTTTATCTGGCTCTTCATTAAGCAGATAATTTAAACCCTTAAAATAATCAGGGGATAAATGGGGATACCTCGGATCGATCCGCTGTTGTGCCACTAGCCATCCGGAAGCAGCAGCTACTGGCAATAGCAACCATAACAAATAACTCATTGCTTGTTAGGGCGATATTGCCCGATGTCAGACCACATTGACTTTGCTTGATAAGTGCGCGATGCCATAAAAATGGTTAAAGGTTAATTTTTAAGTGACTACTTAGGTAATTTGCAAATAATAAAATACCCATTTCAAAAATGTCCAGGATACAGACCTGTCAGGCTTTCAAAACCTGACAGGTCTTGGCACATTGGATATTAATTTTTGCGAATTACCTTAAGAATGGTAATAATTTAACTGGAATATTTTTATATATAAGTCTTTGAAATAATTAAAGCTTATTAAAAAATGGGTTCACCTTATTTAATTATCATTACTTAGGTATAAAAAATGATATTCGACGGGGATTGCAACTGGGTGTTAAATCTGTCAAAAATGACAGATAATTTGGAGCCTTGATTTTGTGACTTATATATGTGAGCCAAGTTGGTCTTAGCCGACCAACTTGGTGACATAAGATGGAATAAAAATAGGGTGAACAAAATCAACCGATTTTTGCACAAATTTAACACCCCAGATTGCAACCCCGTCTAGCAAACAAAATGGTTAGAGGTGACCAAGAAATTAAGTGCTAGAGCCACCCATTACCACATCATATAATTAATCAAGAATACTTGTAACCACCACTTTGATTAACTCGATCTCGCAAAGCCTTGCCTGGTTTGAAATGGGGTACATATTTTTCTGATAAATCAACCTGTTTGCCGGTTTTGGGATTACGTCCTTGTCGGGGAGGTCGATAATGTAGAGAAAAACTTCCAAAACCACGGATTTCTACTCGTTCCCCATTTTCCAAAGAGTGGGCCATTTGTTCTAGGATAGTTTTAACTGATAACTCAATATCTTTTTGAGGTAATTGAGTTTGCTTCAGTGTAAGCGCATTGATCAGTTTAGATTTTGTCATTGTTATCGGTAATCAGTAATCAGTAATCAGTAACAAGCAATCAGTTATCAGTTACCAGTAATCAGTTATCAGTGAACCTGTTACCATTTAACTATAACAATTGATAACTTAAATTTCTCATCAGACTTCGCATGGTCAAAATTTCAGATTTTTTAAAAATTTAAAAAACCAAGTTTTTTCAAAAAACTTGGTTTTTTAGTGCAAATTTGAAACTTGATCGTTTGCAGTATAATAACTGATTACTGATTACTGACAACTGAATTTACTCATCGTTATCCATTTTTTCTTTGAGCAGATCGCCAAAAGTGGCACTGGAAACTTCTTGTGAACGACTGTAATCTTCAATAGCGGCGGTTTCTTCATCCGAAACCAACGCCTTGACAGACAGATCGATCAAACGCTTTTTGCGATCAATATGAATAATCTTGGCTTCTATTTCTTCACCTTCTTTTAACAAGCGGCGGGCATCATCAACGCGCTCACGCGCTAATTCTTGGACCCGTAACATACCCTCCACACCTTCTTCCAATTGAACGACAACCTTGTTATTATCAATTTCACTGATAATACCTTTAACTAAAGCCCCCTTGGGATATTCCGTCACGAAATTAGAAAAGGGATCTTTATCCAATTGCTTGATACCAAGTGAAATTCTTTCACGTTCTGCGTCCACTGCCAAGACAACGGCTTCAACTTCATCACCTTTCTTGTAGTTATGTACTGCTTCTTCACCGGGGGCATTCCAAGATATATCAGATAGATGTACAAGGCCATCAATCCCCCCGGGAAGACCTATGAAAATACCAAAGTCAGTGATAGACTTGATATGGCCCACCACTTTGTCATTTTTATGATGGCTAGCCGCAAATTCATCCCACGGATTGAGATTGCATTGCTTGATACCCAGCGAAATACGACGGCGTTCTTCATCAATGTCAAGCACCATGACTTCGACTTCATCGCCAACTTGCACGACTTTTGAGGGATGTATATTCTTGTTGGTCCAGTCCATCTCTGATACATGTACCAAGCCTTCTACCCCTTCTTCGATTTCTACAAAGCAACCGTAGTCAGCCAGGTTAGTCACTTTTCCAAACAAACGTGCGCCCTCAGGGTAACGACGTGCAATATCAAGCCACGGGTCTTCCCCTAATTGCTTAAGACCCAAGGAAACACGGATACGTTCACGATCAAATTTAAGGACTTTAACTTCGATGTCATCACCCACACTGACAATTTCACTTGGATGTTTAACACGCCTCCAAGCCATATCAGTAATATGCAATAGACCATCTACCCCGCCTAAATCCACAAAGGCACCATAATCCGTCAGATTTTTAACCATCCCCCGCAGCACCATACCTTCTTGCATGGTTTCTAATAGTGCATCGCGTTCTTGGCTATGCTCTTGTTCTACTACGGCACGACGTGATACTACGACGTTATTGCGTCGCTTATCTAATTTAATCACCTTAAAATCTAAAGGCTTATGTTCCAAATAAGTCGTGTCACGTACTGGACGTATATCCACTAAAGAACCAGGCAAAAAGGCACGGATGTCATTCATATTAACCGTAAAACCACCTTTCACCTTTTCAGTAATCATACCGATCATGGTTTCACCGGTTTCAAAAGCACGTTCAAGCACACCCCAAGCGGCGACTCGTTTGGCTTTCTCACGGGATAATTTGGTTTCACCAAAGCCATCTTCTAAGGTATCCAATGCAACATCGACTTCATCACCCGCTTCAACTTCAACTTGACCATTTTTATTATAAAATTCTTCAATCGGGATAACCCCTTCAGATTTAAGGCCAGCATTGACGATGACCATATCATGACGGATTTCCACAACCTTGCCCGTGATAATACTACCGGGCTTCAAATTTTTTTCAGATTGACTTTCTGCAAATAATTCAGCAAAGCTTTCGCTCATATCAGTTATCAGTTATCAGTTATCAGTTATTAGTTATCAGTCTTAGCCTTCAATAATAGTAACTACTCAGGGCTTTCGCTGCGGATTGCCCTACATAAGAATATTTTCGTAACTCTACATAAGAATATTGTAAGGCAATCCTTTATGGTTGCCCTGAATTGTAGGGGCAATCCTTTATGGTTGCCCTGAGTAGTTACCAATAATATTAATTCATTATGAACGACTGTTTGACTTGAAATTAAATAACTTAATAGAGTCTTAATAGACTCAAAAACCGCAGTATAATTGCGGGTTAGTTAATGAAATTCACTGTTATCAGTTATCAGTTATACTTAATTCTAACAAATTTTGGCTTCCTTAATCTTTTGTAACTACTCAGGTATAAAATGATGCGGGATGGGTGTTTGCAACCCCAGCCGTCACGTCATGTTTGAACTATAAACTACGTGTAGCTAATGAAAACTTTTGGAACGGGATTGCAAACACCCGTCCTGCATCATTTTATATGAGTAGTTACAATCTTTTAACATTTTTAAAGAAACCATGTTTTTTCAAAAAACTTGCTTTCTAAAAAGGGCACCCTTCAAAAGTCATTTACAGTTATAAAAAAGCCTCAGAATAAATTCTGAGGCTAAAAGCTAAAGTGCCCTTACAGACAGGGAACTTTGTGATTTAGTTGGCTTTAGCCAACTTTTGCTTTTAGCTGTTAGATTTTATTCTTACGGCTCACTGTTCACTACTTTTGTAGGAATATGAAGGGTGCCCTAAAAAGTTAAAAATTTTTCTATAGTTTTTCAGATAAATAATTGAACCTGACAGGCAACGAAGTTCCACAAATGTAGGGGCAATCCTTATATGGTTGCCCTTATGTGTATGAAACGAAGTAACGAAGTAAATTATTTTTCTGAACATCTATACATAACTGGAAACTGAAAACTGAATACAGTGACCCTACGACAGAATTAAAGCACCACCTTTTTTAAAATACATGCTACCACCGTTTCAATTGATACCCCTGTCGTATCAATAACGTGTGCATCAGCAGCCGCGACTAAAGGAGCTTTGGTGCGTGTACTGTCGCGTTTATCGCGTTCTTTTATTTCTGCTATAATATCAGATAGCCTAGCATCTATTCTACTATCAATCAATTGCTTATAACGTCTGTGGGCACGTTCTTCACAACTAGCGGTTAAAAAAATCTTATTATGAGCTTCAGGAAAAACCACCGTACCCATATCTCGTCCTTCAGCCACTAAGCCGGGTGCTTGACAAAAGGCCCGTTGCCGAATTAATAGTGCTCGACGTACGGCAGGTAATACGGCAATTTTTGATGCCACTGCACCACTTGCTTCACTGCGTAAATCCCGTGATACATCTTGTCCTTCTAAAATAACCCGTGTTGCACTTAAATCAGGTAAAGGCTCAAAATAGATTTCTAAATAAGTTGCTAAATTTGCCAATCCACTTTCATTTTCTAATGAAACATTATAACGATTGGCAGCAAGGACGAGTACCCGGTACATGGCACCACTATCAAGCGTATGCCAACCTAAATGTTTTGCTAGTCGTAAACTAATCGTTCCTTTACCTGCGCCACTAGGACCATCTATAGTAATGACTGGAATATCGGTATTTTTCATGAATTATTTAATCATTAACTATTAATTATTAATCATTAATCGCTAATTATCTTGGACAAATCAGGCATGGTTTCAGGTTTGCCAGCCTCCATATAGCGACTTTCTTTCCCTCGCTGCGTCACATTTTCATAAACGCCATTATCTCGTTTAACTAATTTAGTGAAACCCAGATCGCGTATTTCAGTATTTGTTTTTGGGATACTCAAACTAACACAGGAAATACGTTTACGTACCGGTCCATTACAAGTTGGACATTGGTGAAGCGATTCATCCTTAATAGATTGTTTTATATCAA
>Ga0233404_10000146_pt1 | contig 17685 bp, 8 predicted proteins | sample Na_oxic_2_MG_FD_179861 | JGI IMG/M metagenome (GOLD analysis project Ga0233404, IMG submission 179861) | Seawater microbial communities from Saanich Inlet, British Columbia, Canada - Na_oxic_2_MG | ecosystem: Environmental > Aquatic > Marine > Inlet | place: Canada: British Columbia | collected...
GCCTTCATCAGTAACCGTCAATTTGGCAGCAGTACTTGCAACAACAACAATATTAGTGCCGTCAAATTTCGATGTGTCTGCGGCTAAGGTTGCGGTAACCGTGTAATTGCCAATGGTACCAATTTCGTTGAGACGGGTAGAAACTTGGCCACTTTCATCGGTTTTGGCAGTATAAACGGTTAAGCCGTTTTGAGTAATGGAACTGCCGGTGGGATTAAGTAGGGTAAAATTTACCGTCGTGCCAACACTTGGCTTTCCTTGGGTGTCAGTAACTGAAAAAATAATGTTTGCCGGTTGCGAACCAGCCGGTACTTTTTGACTACCACCAGATATCATTACAATTGACATGTTGGCGGTATTAGCAATTACAATGATGTTAGTGCTGACAGATTGCGAGCTATCTGTTGCTAACGCAGCGGTGATGATATAATTGCCAATAGTGTCAACTTCCTTAATACGGGTGGCAACTTGGCCATTATCATCGGTTGTGGCAGTATAAACAGTTAAACCATCTTCAGTAATCGCATTACCGGTAGGGTTAGTTAAGGTAAAATTTACGGTTGCGCCGGTGTTTGGAGTCCCTTGTTCATCAATAACATTAAAAACGATATCTGCGGACGAAGAACCGGCTGGCACATTTTGACTGCCACCGGCTGTCACTAAAATAGTAGCTGATACCGGTTGCAACATGGATAATATCCCGTAAATAAGTAGAAAAAAGAATAGGGATAAGCCTTTACTTAAGTGTGTAGTATGCTTTATATGCCCATTGAGATTAAACATCGTTATTGCCTATATGTTATTGTGAATGATACTAAGAGTACAACTGATTTACGAAATCAACGGATTTTTGTTCGGTGGGTTTCGCTATCGCTCTACCCACCCTACATTGACTAAGGCTAGAAATCCGATTTTTTGAAAAAATCGGATTTCTTTAATCCCGTCCCGCAAAGTTTACAAAGGTTGTAAGTCTGCATTATTTAATAGTGGCATTTATGGTGTTCGCACCGTTATACACGATCTCACCATTATCTAAACGATAGCCGAAGTAAACGTTGACTTTGCCTTCAGGCAAAGGCCCACCATACATATTCACAGATTGGGTTGCGGGTAGTTTTTCAATTTTCGTAAACGGCACTAAATGAGCCATGTTAGCGTCCCAAAGTTGTAAATCATTATTATTGTCAACCATATAATAATACACAATATCTGTATCCGGCGGCGTATAAGCGCCCACAACTAAAAGATCCGCAGCCTTTCCAATATCAGTACTAGCCACATTTATCACGCCCCGAATCACAACAGAATCTGTTGAATTTAATTCGGCATCTTTAGAAAAGTTACTGGCATTAACTTGAATACCGCCATTGAAACTAGCATCCGTGTTCACAGCTATTCCTATGGAATTAATAGCAGCACCAACCCCTAGTAATGGTAATTCTGGTGCTGGCTCAATAACAGTTACAATTGCACTGCCAGTCACCGTATTGTCGCTCATAAGTGTTGCAATAACTGTGTAGTCACCTTTGGTAGCAGTCGGATCTAACCGCGTTACAACTTGTCCTTTGCTATTGCTCGCATCATCCTCAGGAAATATACCGTTAGTCGTCGTGTCACCAGATGGTGTAGTTAAAGTAAAATTAACAAATTGGGCAGTGGTGATGACATTGGCAAATGCATCAGTTAGTTCAAACACAATGTCAGTGGAACCCTCGCCAACAGTAATAAGTTGTCCACTGCCAGCGGTAACGGTCAACTTGGCCGGGGTACCTACAATAACAACTAGGTCAGTGCTGGCAAATTGTGAGGCATCCGTTGCTAATGTCGCGGTGATAGTGTAACCACCCATAGTGCCGGTGCCTTTGAAACGGGTGGAAACTTGCCCATTATCATCGGTTTCGGCGGTAAGCGCAGTTATACCATCATCCTTGGGATTACCCGTAGGATCAACTAGACTAAAATTCACCGGGGTGCCGGTTGTGATTGGATTTCCTTGTTCATTAACGAAGGAAAAGACAATATCCTCTGAATCAGAACCGGCTGGCACAGTTTGATTTGCGCCGCTTGCGACTGTCACAGTCGCAAGTACCGGTTGCAATAGGGATAATATCCCATAAACCAAAAGGATATGGATAAGGCGTGAGCCATATTGAGACAAGGTTGGATACCTTGCTGTACACATTTGAGAATTTAACATTATTGATTACCTTGGAAAAAGTGAAATTAATAATTAACTACTACATTTTCAAACATAGTTGATGATGGATAGACTTGTCAAGTAGTGAAATGGTAATTAAGGTGTGATGCAGCTCAATACCATAGGGCAACCACAAGGGATTGCCCCGACGAAATAACGGGTGATGCACCTCAATACGCATGAGGGGCAACCACAAGGGATTGCCCTGACGAAATGGCATTGGTGATGCACCTCAATACGCATTAGGGGCAACCACAAAGGATTGCCCCGACGAAATGGTATTGGTGAAGCGGGCAAGGCTTTTGCCAACGTCACTTCATTTGCTGAATATCCAATCGGTTACTTCTTTTAATGCCCATTCCGGCGTTTTCTCGGTGTGACAATTATTGCAACCATTGGGAGTGCCAAACCTTATAGTTGCTAACGGGGATATAAATGTAAAACTGTGATCTCTTGAATCCCACTTCACCGCATTTTTTCCCGTTTTAGGCATGTGACATTCTATACATATACTACCGCGATTGGTGGCAGCATGATGCGAGTGTTCAGCCTGATTATTCTTGAACACGCTGTTTGGAGAATTTTCCCCATGACATGATAGACAAAGCGAGTTCGTTTCCGCAGATTTCACTGTAAATGAGGTATAGCGGCTGCCATGTGGATCGTGGCAAGTAAAGCAACTAACTCCGTTGTGATACATTTTGCTTTGAATGAAGGTATTGCCTTGCACCCGATTCTTGTGAGCGTATCCATCTGCCCATAAATCATACCCATTTTTACCGCTTGGTTTACTGTAAAACCAGTATTTTTTCAAATCTTCTCCGGGAGTGTAACCAACCGGCCATGCGTAAGTTTCAAATTCACCTTGAGGTGGTCTGCCACTCATATGGCATTGAAAACAAACCATATTGCCACGTTCATGGGTGAGTTTTGCGGGATTAATAATGTCAACCTCAGCTTCAGTGTCGGCATGAATACTTCCGGGGCCATGACATGCTTCACAAGTAATATTCCGTTCCGCCGGCTGTTTGGTTTGAATATTAAAACCGGTTGTGTGACAGCCTTCACACAGTTTTGAGGTAGGACGTTTGTCCCATTCGGTGGGGTAAAGTCCTTTTTTGGCGGCCCACCAATCCTTTTTTGGGTGGTATTTAACCCACTCTTTCGTTTCCACATTCCATTGGGCCGGCAACATATAATAATCATCACCGATTTTTTGGGCATATCGTTGCTTGAACCTACTCCCTACCAACATGTTGACCTCATTCAAACTGAAGGATCGATCTGAGTCTTCACTCGAAAAATCACCCAACACATTCTGGGCAATTCCGGTTTTTATTACTTCCTGCTCCATCTTATTATGCCGGGTCATTTTCCAGCCACTGTAATACTCTTCGTGGCATTTTTCACAAGTTTGAGAGCCAATGTATTTTGGTAAAGGCTCTTGCTGATTTACCGGTGTTTGAATGGCGGCATCTTGTCCAAATACAAATCCAACCGGAACGATAGCAGCGCAAATAACAATTACGACGATTCTGATTACAGACATAGATTTTACAAATTAGTTAATAGTGAATAATAAATAGCTCAATGAGTTTTGCCTAAATTGTTAACATATTGTTATTTAACATTTTTTTAAGCGTCAAAGAAATCCGATTTTTTGCAAAAATCGGATTTCTGGCGGAGTTAATGATGCTAAACCCACTACTTATGCTGTGAATTTTCACAAAACAAAAAATATTGTGTTTAGGCAAAAAGTGTTGCGATTACTGTTGAATTATACCATCGAAATCATTACTACCTAATTGTAAATATGGTAAATCCTTTTTGGTAAATCCTTTTTTATAGACAATCCCGGTCAGTTCATACTATGTAAAAATAAGGAAAAAAATAAGGAAAAATAATTAAAAACTTATTGAATAAAAACAATTATATAAAATGTTCCCATAAAAAAAATGGAAAATTTTCTTGAAAATAAACTTGATATTTGAATTATATGAACCAAACTTAATATTGAGTATAGTGCTCCTAAATGAGTTGTAAATAAAATGTTTCGTTTGGTGTTGCAAACCACGTCCGGCGATTCCACAAATAATTTAGGAATACTATATATTTTTATATACTTTAAGGAGACCACATAACTTATGTATCCATCACCAAGAGTGCGCGATTCAGTTACGCCACCGACTAGGGGATATAAGCCCCGGGTGCCGATAGGCACTGTACCAACGACGAGATTTAGGATCGTTAATTGGCTATTGTTGGTAACTGCTATGCTTATTAACGGTTATGCGATTAATGCAAATGCCGCTGATAAAGTTACGATATGCCATAAATCCAAAAACACGTTAAGTATTTCAGGAAATGCTTTGCAAGCTCATCTCAATCATGGCGATACTGAAGGTGCTTGTGAAAATTCTGATACTGACGGTGCACTGTCTATTGAGCCAACCTCGCACGATTTTGGTTCGGTGAATCTTGACAAATCTTCGGCAGACAAACCATTTACCATCGTAAATGAAAGTGATAATTCCTTAACGTTAGGGTTTATTGATGAACTCGCTAGTGTAACGACTACCATTGATGAATCTGGTAACGTGACGACGGCCTATTCTAAGGAATTCCGCATCATTACTGATAAATGCTCAAACACAACCATGGCAGAAAAGTATGATACCTGCGAATTGGCTATGGTTTTTGAGCCGAAAGATACTGTAGGTACAAGAATGCTTGATCTCTTTGTACCTTATTATGCCGATGAATCCGGTAATCCAAATTCGTTGATATTACCGTTAACCGGTGAAGGTGTTTTAGTGCCTATTCCTAATATCGAATCCTCAATCATGTCGCACGATTTTGGAGACGTTGAGATTGGTAAATCTTCGGACGAACAATTTCTACGGATTTCAAATTCTGGTGAAGCGGATTTAGTGATAGGACAACTTAGTCTTTCCAACACTGGAGATTTCAATATCATTTTGGATCTATGTTCCGGTATAACGGTTAGTCCAACTCAGAACTGTTCAGTGAGAACGCAGTTCACTCCCCAATCCGAAGGGGCTAAAACGGCAACTCTCTCCATACCTTCTGATGATCCAGATACGCCAACCCTAGATGTATCGTTCACTGGTAATGGGATTATTCCGCCTATGCCAGATATCAGTGTCGAGCCAATGCCAATAGATATTGGTGAAGTTCGAGTTGGCAATGCTTCAGGATACCAAACGATTAGCGTTTACAATATCGGTAATGCTCCCCTGAAATTAGGACAAATCACTAGTCTTGCTGGCAGTGAATTTGAGCGCCTCTCTGACATTTATTCTTTTATCCCGGATCGGTGTTCCAATTACACAATAAGTCCATCTAAGCGTTGTATTATGAATGTTCGCCTTAATCCGCAATCTTTGGGCGCAAAGACGGCAACTCTTTCCATCCCGTCTGACGATCCAGATATGCCGACTGTAGATGTGGCATTGAATGGTACAGCCGTTGGTTGGTGTCAAGGTGATTATCCACAAGATTTTTCCCCATATCCTGAAAAACCGGACTTTGGTACCATACCTACTGGTACTTCTGCTTCTATAAACCAGAGTATTAATACTTGGGCTGAAGGTTGTGGTGCCCTTAAGATAGTTGAAATCACGGTAACTGGTACTAACGCTTCTGAATTTGCCATCAATAATAAAGATTGTAATGACGGCTCAGACGGAAATAGAATGTACTCCAACTGCCGGTTTGACACGGTATTTTCACCAGCTTCGTTAGGTAATAAGAGTGCTGAACTGCTCATCACTTTTAACGATACCACTACGAAAACCATACCGTTACTTGGGAATGCTGTTACCGGTGCCCCAAACATTGTGGTAACTCCAATTTCCAAAAGTTTTGGTACGGTAGTTATTGGGCACAGTGCTTCTTCTCACCAATATTTCTACGTCAAAAATACTGGTAACGTTAATCTGAAGTTGAGTGATGGTAGTATTACGGGAACACATAAATCAGATTTTGCTTTTGAGGTTTCTGACGATAATTCTGACTATAGAAAATGGGGAAGATGCTTCCATAAAAAGACAGTTTTATCTCCCGGGGATCAGTGTGTTTTCGGTGTAGTATTTGCCCCCATATCTTCAGCCGGTAGTAAACAAGCAAATGTTACAATTGTTTCCAATGATCCTGACACGAAGATTTTGGATGTGGCATTGACTGGAACTGCCATAGTATCAGAGGATTGTTCTGATGCCGATGTCACCATTGAAACGGTAAAATCTGGTTATTGGGCTACGCTTATCTATAATAATGGTCAAATGGTGTTTGAAGGGCCTAGTGACGTTTGGGTACGGCGCAACCTACCACTAACTTCTCCAATACCAACCCCAAGTGATGTGGTACGGATTAACTCCGGTCACGAGATAATTGGTATTCCATTTGTCAAAGTGAAAAAACTGTGTATTGCGGATGGTGGCACACTTAAGAGCCATGAAGGTCCGAATGTAACTTATGGTGGACCTTTGGAAGTACAAGCCACTGATTACATTGAAAATAAGGGCGATATTGTAGGTAAAAGCGGTGTTGTTGCTGAAACTCCCGGCGCGAGTGTCCTCTTAAAAGTTGGGACAAGAATCAGAGAATCAGGCAGCAAGGGAAGCGATTATTGGTTCTACGGTGATGGTGGTCCATTTTTCAACTTAGGTTATATTCTCGCTGGAGACGGCGGAGATGGTAACCAATACGGAGCTTCGGGCGGTGAAGTTGTTATACTGGGTCACAATGTTACAAGTACCACTACAAATGCTTATATTAAAGCTGGTGATGGTGGTGATATTTTAGGCACTCAAACCGGAAAAGGCGGTAAAGGTGGTTTGACTTACATGAAGGGTAAACTGGGTGGTCCTGGTTACTTGGTTAACAGCAATGGTGCTAGAGCTTACGCCGGTGATGGTGGCAATTGCAATCCCAGCGCAACTGAAACCCAAATTGGTGGTAACGGTGGTCGTATAGGGTTTATTTCTTGGCCTAGAGTATTTCTTGGTGATGGACAGTTCGGTGCTGGCAAAGGCGGAAGAAATTGTACTCGCAATGGTAGAGATGGTTATTTCTGGATTGAACCAAATGTCATTAAGTTATCGGGTGCTAATACCAAGATTGAAGGTGGTGATGTGTCTATCTTCGGCGGTAATGACTGGGTGTTGGATGTTAGTGGTTTAAGTGGCACAGTTGTGAGTGCTACTGGTGATATCACTATGGCTGTTGGCGACAATGGTGTCATTGATATGAGAGGCAGTACTGGTGACTTATTTAAAACTGAAGGTCAAGTCAACATCTTTGCCGATGATGTAAAATTGGATGACGGTGTAGTGTTATCTGATGTCATTGATGCCAGCAATATTGTAGTTGGCCCCAGCAAAATATTGCGTGATGTTTCCATTGTTGGTCCAAGTGCTTCGGTTGGTGAGCCTGGTGTTATCCTGCCGGTAAATGTCACGTTGACTAATACCGGGCCAGAAAAAGATACCTACAATATCAGTGCTACTGGTACAGCCGGTTGGGCTTTGGGCCAGTTACCGTCCACCTTTGAACTTGAGGCACTCCAAAGTGTCGATTTGGTGTTGAATGTAACTTTACCTGCAACTGCGGGCGCAACGGATGTGATTAGCGTCACTGCCACATCGCAGAACGATCCGGAAGCGAGTGCAACTATCGATGCACAAGTCTCTGTTACCAATAAGCCAAGTGGGGTTGTGGACATTGACCAAGGTATCGTTAATGTGTCCGGGGTTGAGACTGTCGTGGACAATGGAGCCAATGTATCTCTCTATGCGACCAAAGAAGATGGAACCATTGATCTCCGCAATTTGGCTGGCAGTAAGGCAATTACCGCAACCAACACTATCACTTTAGCGGTTGGAAAAGATGGTTTTATTGACTTGCGTGGCAATAAGAGTGCGGTATTGGAGACAACTGGTCAAGTAGTTATATTTGCCAAAGAATCCCAAATCCGGTTAGATGATGGGGTACAATTAGCAGAACTGATCAAAGCAAGTGGTATTGTTTTTAGAACGCCTAAATCATTGCGGGCGATTTCTTTGACAGCCCCAAGTGATCGTTCTGGAAATGCCAAGACCATTGTACCATTGGTATTTACACTGGCTAACGATGGATTGGAAGCTGATGCCTATACTATCAGTGTTACCGATTCGCTCAGTTTACCCTTAATTGGGTTACCGTCTGTAAAGAGACTCAAGGGGTTAGAGAGTGCCGATTTGCTGTTGAACGTTGCACTTATGACCACAGCGGGGCAAACGGAGAAAATTACTATCACCGTTACTTCTCAGACAGATGGTAGTGTTAAAGATATAGCAACGGTAAGTATTACTGTCGGTGCTGCATCCGCTACTACTACTGGTGGCAGTACTGGTACTACTACTGGTGGCGGTTCTGGCACTGGTACAGCTGCTTGTCCATCTACCGGTGTTATCAATCAGCTTTGCAGTAATAGGGGAAATGTTATAAAGGATTTTATTGTTGAATCTGGTGCTGCTGTATCGGGAGGATCGGTAGAAGGCACGGTGAACAACAATGGAATGGTTTCCCAAGTTACGGTTGAAGTTGGTGCCGAATTAATTGGTGGCCTGGTAAGTGGCAGCATCTTTAATAAGGGCACAATCAGGGGTGCTAAATTTGTTGGTATTACCCTTGAGGGTGGTATCTTAGATGGTGTTACCACCAACGACAGTCAAGTTGGAGGTATTATCAGAAATGTTCGCCTTGCCAAAAGTGCTCGCATTGTCAACGGGGCTGTGGGAGGCGAAATCACTGGTGATCCTTCAGGGCCGGGCATTTTAGAAAATGTGATCGTAAGATCAGGTACCAAGTTGAGTAACGTGATTCTCATCAACGTGCAATTGGGTAGCGGGATTAGCTTTGGCTCTGGTGTGCGCTTTACTGACTCTGCCCAAATTCCGGATATGGAATTGATGGCATTGTTACCTGACTTGTCCACCGCCACTTTGGTAGATGGAATAACCATTGATTCAAGACCGGTTGACTTTACTGCCGATGTTGTTGATCCAAGTGATGGTATTTTATCTGTTATCAATGGGTTATCATTGTTTAAGGACAATGGTTGGGCACTTACTCAGAATGGCAAATGGGGCTATTTTGAAGTTATCATTGATAATGTACGCTATGCGGAAATACCGTCTTCGGTGATGAAGACAACCGAGCAGCCGGATATGGTGGTGTTGGATGCCCAAAGTCTGAACTTTATTACCATTAGTGGTTTGGGTGTACTGACTCATCCAGCTTTGCAAGCACCGGATGCTTTACAAGCGGCTTTAAGTGAGTTATTCAGTCTTACTGAGTTCACTGTGCAAACCAATGGTAATATATATGTTCCAGTCGCTGAAGGAGAGTGGTACTCTGCTCGCCCAGATTGGTCATCTGTAAAACTGGATAGTGAGCCGGAAAATGTGGGATTGTCGGTTGACATATCACCTCATGTCAGTGGCTCTGGTTTGGCTTCTTTGGTATTTGCTGACAATGAAGGACACTATCAGCAAAATCTTTTCCCAAGCCTAGCTGATCCAGAGGCTTTAGCTGCGGTTGCTGAAGATATCAGCATAGAGCCTTATGGACTGGTAAACTTTACGCTCAATGGGAAAGCTTATCGCGGTGTGGTGGATTATCTAGTTAGCCAAGGTACCGAAACCACGGTAGAAATGCTCCAAGTCGAGTCTATTGCTGATGTCAATGGCGATGGGGTTGATGATATTGTGCTGGTTTATCCTAACGGTGATCGGCAGATAGTGATTGTTGTTGAGTAAAGTCAGTCAAAACCTCCGAGGTTTCCAAAAACTCGGAGGTTTTCGTGAATTTTCTCTCCGATGTTGTAGAGGCGAGAGAAAACTTTTCCGGTATTTAAACGTAGGGGCAATCCCTTGTGGTTGCCCCGGAAGTTTAAAATGCTTGAAACTTTTTTACTTACACCTTTTAAAAGAAGGCGTTTTAAAACAAAAGGAGTCTTTTTGATGCTCGAACCACAAAGACAACTCAAATCACCAGCAAGAACCGCTTTTTTCATTCCCGAACCCCGAAAAATCCCTCAACCACCAAAAATTGTTTGGGAAGTTCCACCTCCAGATTTTGAAATACCAGATGAACCAATGGATAATTTCGACCAATCCTTACTCGCAGACGCTTTACGAGACGCACTCTCTTGTGCCCAACGCCTCTCCAAAAAACAACTGTGCGCCACCAGTCTAGCCGTATGTGTCAAAGTGGATGGACAAACCTTCACCAAAGCACCCGACTGGTTTTATGTTCCTTATGTGTACCCAACCGAAGAAAATCGTCATAGCTATACTCCGATTGCCGAAGGAAAACTGCCAACTATCGTGATGGAATTTTTATCGGATAACAAACGCAAGGAATACGATGACTCGAACATTCCCCCTTATGGTAAATGGTACTTTTATGAACAAATTTTAAAGGTGCCTTGGTATGTGATTTTCAATTCGGAAAGTGGCAAATTGGAAGTCTATTTCCTTGAAGGTCGGTATTATAAAAAACAAACCAAAAATCAACATGGGCGTTATTGGATAGATTCGCTGAAACTTTTTCTGGGTATCTGGAAAGGAGAAAAGGAAGACGTTGAGAGAAAGACGTTTTGGTTACGTTGGTGGGATGCGGATGGTAACCGGTTACCTTGGCGATATGAAAAGGCAAAACAGGCGGAAATTGAAAAGCAGGAAGCTTTAGATGAAAAGCAGGAAGCTTTAGTTGAAAAGCGGGAAGCCTTAGTTGAAAAGCAGGAAGCTTTAGTTGAAAAGCAGGAAGCTTTAGTTGAAAAGCAGGAAGCTTTAGATGAAAAGCAGGAAGCTTTAGAAAAAGTGGAAAAAATTGCTCATGAGACGGCTCTAAAAATTGCCAAACAAATGTTGCAAGCTCATTCTGAGACGGCCTTTATAGCTCAAGTCACCGGCTTAGATGAAGCTGAAATTTTGGCACTGCATTGAATGCCTACCCTACATCTATAACTTGATGCTTTTTGGAATTATGTTGTAGAGGCGAGAGAAAACTTTTCCGGTATTTAAACGTAGGGGCAATCCCTTGTGGTTGCCCCGGAAGTTTAAAATGCTTGAAATTTTTTTACTTACACCTTTTAAAAGAAGGCGTTTTAAAACCATAGGAGTATTTTTGATGCTCGAACCACAAAGACAACTAAAATCACCAGCAAGAACTCCCGAACCCCGAAAAGTCTCTCCAAAAGCTCCACCACTAAAAATTGTTTGGGAAATTCCACCTCCAGATTTTGAAATACCGGATGAACCAATGGATGATTTCGACCAATCCTTACTCGCAGACGCTTTACGAGACGCACTCTCTTGTGCCCAACGCCTTTCCAAAAACCAATTGTGCGCTACCAGTCTAGCCGTATGTGTCAAAGTGGATGGACAAACCTTCACCAAAGCACCCGACTGGTTTTATGTTCCTTATGTGTACCCAACCGAAGAAAATCGTCATAGCTATACTCCGATTGCCGAAGGAAAACTGCCAACTATCGTGATGGAATTTTTATCGGATAACAAACGCAAGGAATACGATGACTCGAACATTCCACCTTATGGTAAATGGTACTTTTATGAACAAATTTTAAAGGTGCCTTGGTATGTGATTTTCAATTCGGAAAGTGGCAAATTGGAAGTCTATTTCCTTGAAGGTAGGTATTACAAAAAACAAACCAAAGACCAACATGGGCGTTATTGGATAGAGTCGCTAAAACTTTTTCTGGGTATCTGGAAAGGAGAAAAGGAAGACGTTGAGAGAAAAACGTTTTGGTTACGTTGGTGGGATGCGGATGGTAACCGGTTACCTTGGCGATATGAAAAGGCAAAACAGGCGGAAATTGAAAAGCAGGAAGCTTTAGAAAAAGTGGAAACAATTGCTCATGAGACGGCTCTAAAAATTGCCAAACAAATGTTGCAAGCTCATTCTGAGACGGCCTTTATAGCTCAAGTCACCGGCTTAGATGAAGCTGAAATTTTGGTTTTATAGACTTTAAGACAAATAACTTCACCGAAAAGAAACCAAGTTTTTTAAAGAAACTTGGTTTCTAACCAACAAACCAATAGAGGTGCTGTTTTTTGGTGGGCAAGCGGGCAATAAGATCGAGACAAGTTCAAGACACTACCGCCCGCTTGCCCACCCTACATTCTCAAGAAATCCGATTTTTGAAAAAAATCGGATTTCTCATAACAAAAATTGCCCATATAAAATGTAGTGGCAATCCTTTGTGGTTGCCCAGTTTTGAGAAATTAAAAAATACCACGGCGTAAATTTTAAATTGGTGAATGTATTGGTATACTTAATCAGTGCTTGGAACATTTTTTGCATAAAATCATACCTTTTTTCAATACCTTCGCCAAATTATATAAATTTTATGTGGTTTTTATATTGCCAATGACATCAAGCCACTCGGTTATTTTTGCAAAAGGGGAGGCGCATGAATCCTTATTCTCCATTAACAAAAATAGGCTCTGGTTTTGGCGCAGCGGATTTTAATTCATAACTTATTGATTTTAAAAATGAAAATAATTTTCAACCATTACTTGACATTTTGAACTTATGAGCCAATACTGACAACGTGAGTATTTCAATTAGTAAATTCATTTATATTCATAACAACTAGGAGATATTTGTAATTATGTTACATTCGCTCTCAAAGGTGCATAAATTAATTGCACCACAAATTCGGGGAAATATCCCCTCTTCACCAACGATGGAATTTAACATCGTCTATTGGCTATTATTGGTAACTGCTATGCTTATTAATGGTTATGCCATTAGTGCAAATGCCGCTGAGAAAGTTACTATATGCCATAAATCTAACAACACGTTAAGTGTTTCAGTAAATGCTTTGCAAGCTCATCTAAATCATGGCGATACTGAAGGTGCTTGTGAAAATTTTGATACTGACAGTGAAAATTCTGATACTGACAGTGTGCTGACTATTGAACCAACATCACACGATTTTGGGCCAGTTAATCTTGGCGGCTCTTCAGCGGAGCAAACATTTACCCTTAAAAATGAAGATGATTCTCCGCTAACGTTAGTTATTGATGAATTCGCTAATGCAACAACTACTTTTGATGAATCTGGCAATGTTGTGTCGGTGGTTGACTCTGAAGAATTTAGAATAACTATAGATAATTGCTCTAACGCGGTTCCCAATATAGAAACTACTCTTGATTCTTTAGCAAACTGTGATTTCACTATGGTCTTTGAGCCACAAGAACCACTGGGTGTCAAGATGTTAGACCTTGTGATCCATTTCGTGGACGACTTTGGTAGCCCGGGATCGTTGACACTACCTTTATCCGCTGAGGCGATTGCTTCAAGTGCTTCAAGTGGTTCACCTTCTTGCTCTGGTGATCTTAACCAAACATGTAGCAATGATAACCAAGTAATAGATGGTGGTACTATTGAGGAAAATGGTAATGTATCCGGGGGAACAATTGAGGGAGAAGTGGACAGTGAAGGAATGGTTTCCCAAGCCACTATTGCGGAAGGTGCAGTACTAACCGGTGGGCTTACAAGTGGTATTATGATTAACAATGGTACTATCGTGGATACTACGTTTGTGGGTATTTTGTTGGAAGGCGGTATTTTGGCCGGTGAAACAATTAACGATAGTAGTGTGGGTGGCATTATCAGAGATGTATTCCTTGCGGCAAATGCCAGTATCACTGGTGGAATTGTGGATATCCAAGTTATTGGTGATGCTACGGCACCGGGTTTGTTGAGAGATGTGTTGGTCAAAGCCGGGACACTATTAGTCCACGTAATTATTGGTAAAGGTGTAATATTTGAGGAAGGCGTGGTTATTGGTGAAGGTGTCAGCTTGGCGAGTGACTTTGTGGCAGAAGTCTATACTGATATTCCACTTGGTATAGAAGCTATCAACTTGCTGCCCACAATACCAATGCCAGATGGGATAGCCGGAATCACTTATCCTCCTCAATTTGATTTCAATAGTGCTATCATCTCAGACGGTAAAAGTGTTTTAAAGCTAATTAATGAATTGTCGATATTCACAACCAACGGTTGGGCACTTTCCCAAAATAGTAAATGGGGTTATTTTGAAGTGACTATTGGTAATACGCGCTATGCTGAAATACCGTTATCACTCGAAAGGACAACCGCTGATGAATTTGATATGTTCATTTTAGACGCTATGAGTCTAAGCTTTGTTATCAGTAATAGTTTAGATGTGTTAACTCAGCCGGCATTGCAAGCGCCTAAAGCTTTACAGGCGGCTTTAGATGAATCATTCAATCTCACTGAGTTCACGGTGGAAGTCAATGGTAATATATATGTTCCAGTCACCGAAGGAGAGTGGTACTCTGCTCGCCCAGATTGGTCATCTACAATACTGGATGGTGAGCCAGATATGGGATTGTCGCTTGAGATATCACCTTATGAAGGGCCTTTTGCCCAATTTATATTTGTTGAAAATGGTGAATATTATCAGCAAAATATTTTCCCAAGCCTAGCTTATCCAGAGGATTTAGCAGCGGTTGCTGAAGATATCAGCATAGAGCCTTATGGACTTGTAACCTTTACGCTCGATGGTGAGACTTATCGTGGGGTGGTGGATTATTTAGTGAGCCAAGATCCCGAAACGATGGAGATGGAAGATACCACTGAAACTGCTGAGGAAGATATCACTGAAAAAGACACTGCTGAAGAAGTGGAAAATACACTACAAGTAGAGTCTATTGATGATATCAACGGCGATGAAATTGATGACATTGTGTTAGTTTATCCTAACGGTGATCAGCAGATAGTGACTGTCATTGAGTAAGTTCAAAGCAAAACTAGTACTTTGTCAAAGTTATATTGACGGGGAGAAATTAGAAATCCGATTTTTGGAAAAAATCGGATTTCTTTGACGTTTAAAAATATCGTCTCGGGCAACCATGAAGGATTGCCCCTTTGTCCCACATTGATTTGTAGGGGCAATCCCTTGTGGTTGCCCTAGCTGATTGATAATTAACCGAGAATTAAGAATTAAGCTCTAAAGCATTATTGCTGAGGAGCTTTTTTTTTGGGAAAATGACGATATTGGGTTCTAATCTGAATTAAAAGGTAACTAGGTAATATCCGGCATTAAGTACTTAGGAAAAGGGGAGTGATCGGATCACTGCCATTAAGTTAAGCAACATTTATTGGAATCCAAACCTTCAGATTTGGATTATGCCGTTTATAATCAAACTCTTCCAAATCTAAAGGTTTGGACTCCAAAGCGTTACGATATGGCATTGAGGGGGTTGCCTTTGTTCGATAAGGTGAGCTACAGTCTCGCACCAATCCGATCACTCCCCTTTTCCTAAGTACTAAATGAAACACGAACTGAGTAGTTACCAAAAAGTAAGAGTTAATGGTGAAAAATATTATGTATATTCATCTAAAATTATTCGTAATGTGGTTAGGATTACTAACCGTAGGCTCAGCCTACGCAACCGGTAATTTGTATAGCACCGATGCCTTACAGCTAATGGTACAGCAACCCCAAGCTAATAGGCTTGAATGTCATTATCGTCTGATAAAAGTTATACCAGTTAATCATGTCGAAGCAAAATTGGGTGATATTGTTTTACCAGTCTTAAATAATACACCCTTCCCAGAAACCGCAGCGCAAAGTGCTATATTATTTTTAATTGATATTAGTGACCCACGCCGTAAGCGGATAATTCAAAAAAATATACGCCAAATCAAGCAATTACTCGAACAAGCCCAACCATATCATCAATTTGGTTTAGCCAGTTTTGCGACGAAATTACAAGTGCTGGCTCCGTTAGGGACAAACCCGGCAGAAGTAATTATAAAAGCCAAACAACTTCGTGCTGGTGGCCAAACCACAGAATTGTACCGGCATACTTTAGCGGCACTTAGTTTATTGGCGAATTATCCGGCGCAACGTAAAGCTTTGTTCCTATTTTCAGATGGTAATGCTGAGGATCCAATTCAAGCCTATAATCTCAATGATGTTTTACAAGCTGCCAAAGCAGCCAATGTTGCAATTTATGGTTTAGGCTACGTTATGTCGGTTAAGCAAAGTGTTCATTTACAAGTATTGCGGCGTTTAAGTGAGGAAACTGGAGGGGCATTTATTCAGGCGGAACCAGATTTCGCGTTGCCAGCGGATTTTTTGCAATCGCCATTTCAGGCTCTTGATAGTGGGGCGCGGGTAACTTATGATTTAACCTCAGCACTTCAAGCCGGTTTAAATGGTAACCAAGCAGTGCAATTAACTTGGCAGACGGAAACTGAGCCGCTGGTGGTAGAAATCGCGGTAACACTTACTGCCCCGCCTATAGCAGATAAATCGTCTGGAGAATCACTGCTAAAACTGTTGTATCTTATTCCAGTAATTTTATTGTTATTATTATTAATCGTTTGGTTAAGACGCAACAAATCCACAGAACCTCAAACGATTTATGCTTATTTGGAATTTGTAAACTCTGAACAAGGTAATTATTCTATCACCGCCGAAGCTACACGAATTGGGCGGTATAAGGATAATGAATTACAAATTAACAATACCTCAGTATCTGGTCATCATGCTGAAATCCACCGGCGACGTGACAATAGTTTGGTGTTAACGGATTTGGATTCGTTAAATAAGGTTTATGTTAATGGCAAACCTTCGATCACTGTCACCCTGACAGACGGCGATTTAATTGAACTGGGAGAAGTACAGTTACGATTCGTAAAAGCAATTGATTTTTAGCCAAAGATTTTTAACATTTTTTCACCGGTTCAAGAAATCCGATTTTTGAAAAAAATCGGATTTCTAACCTCAAAAACGCTTTTGAAATCAAACGAGGTTCAAGAAATCCGATTTTTTTCAAAAATCGGATTTCTAAAATCAAAAACGCTTTTGAAATCAAACGAGGTTCAAGAAATCCGATTTTTTTTCAAAAATCGGATTTCTAACCTCAAAAACGAATACGTTTCATCATTCACCATTCATCATTCACCATTCACCATTATGTTGCGTGATAAAGACAATAGCCCGGTATTACTTGATTTTGGGGCGGCGCGTTATGATGTCGGTAGTCATAGTCGTAGTATCACTGCTATTGTTACGCCCAAGTGAGCGGAGCCAATACTTTGCCCAAAAGGGCGGAACTTCATGGACTGCCCCTTTAGGTTTGGTTATCTTTATTGGTATACTGTCAACTATTATAGGGTTATCTTAAGTATGACGATAGATAAACGAATTTAATCATGACTAATACAACCGAATATAGCAACACATTGCCCAGCGGTTATTGTTTGCAAGAATATAAAATTCAAAAAGTTCTTGGCGTGGGTGGCTTTGGCATTACTTACCTTGCCGAAGATATGCAATTAAATCATAATGTTGCCATCAAAGAATATTTTCCAAATGAATTAGCGGTACGTGAACATAGCCTAAGTGTTAA
>Ga0233404_10000148_pt1 | contig 17602 bp, 9 predicted proteins | sample Na_oxic_2_MG_FD_179861 | JGI IMG/M metagenome (GOLD analysis project Ga0233404, IMG submission 179861) | Seawater microbial communities from Saanich Inlet, British Columbia, Canada - Na_oxic_2_MG | ecosystem: Environmental > Aquatic > Marine > Inlet | place: Canada: British Columbia | collected...
ACTGATTATTTTTACAGTGTTACAATAGAACTAGCATCTAATCAAGCAGAAATATTTGCTGAGGAATTAACCGGTATTAAACACCATCCTGATTCAAAAGAAAAAATTCACCTTATCAAGATCAAAAAACTGGTGCTGATTCTAACACAAAGTTTGCTTTTGAAGCATATTATTCAAGCAAGGAAAGAATTTATAATCCAGGAAGTTTATTAGCATTATCAAATCCCCATTTCTCCATCCTAAGTATGCGGGATAGATTTAGAAATTTACCTATACCTAAAACAGTTAGGGTTGGAATCAATACAGTTACTAACGTCATACAAAATATTCTGATTATAACGGATTTTGGGGGCGATTAAAATGTCTTCGCTGAGACGTTGATACCAAAAGGTTTTGCAACCAATTATCGTGGTAGCGAAATTGATTCAATCGCTCAGCCGGACTTTGCCAACCATTAAATTTTTCTGATTGTAACGGATTTTGGGGAGGCATTTATTTAGGGGCGGAATACGAAAGTTTCATTCGGGAAGTCAAAATTCAAAGGGCGAGGAATTTCGGTGAATTCGTCCACATCAACCATTAATTCATGATTTTTATATGGGAATTTTGAACTCACAAAATCTCGTCAAATGCCCCATTTTTAGGCCCTCCCCAAAATCCGTTATAATCAGAAATTTTTTTATGGTATATGGATTTGACGGAGCAAAATTTTGGATAATTACCCATGCTCGAATTGACAGTTCTGCAGCTTCTAAACTGCCATGAAAATATTGACTGCAAAATAAATGTTTATCCATTGGCCGCATGAGTCGATCTACCATATTTGTAGTTCGTGGTGCTTTAGGAAAATCATAGGCTTTGGTAAACGAAGTAGATTTTTCACGTAATTTTTCTATTTTTTGGCTACCAGTCTAAGCCGCGACAAAAAATACTGTATTTTCGCTTAAAATTTAAATAGCATGTTTCTTGCATCCGCAGTATTTGTGCCCGCCAAAACTATACAGAAATAACGTAATTTTTCAAACAGAAATAAGGTACATTATTTGCTTAAAAATGGCGATCTTGTAACACCAAGTAAATACAAAGTGTCGCGGCTTAGAAGGGTAGCCGTTTCGACTTCCGGACCTCATGAATTTCCATGCGAGTTGGACTTTCAGAGGCAATTAACGTATGTCCTTCATGTCCCTTTTGGCCACCATTGGTTTTTTGTCCAATCGGTCTCAAACTCTCAGTACGTTTGACCTTTCCATACCCAGAACGAAATGGTGGTTTACTACTGTTATGACTGTTTTTAGATAAACGGGCTTCTAGCTCTTTCAACGCTTCTGCTTGTTTTTCAAATTGCCGGGCGAGGTCAGACACTTGTTGGCCCATGGTGGCAAACAACTGCACAACAGCGGCCTCTCCACATATGAAGGCTTGGTGTATTTCAGTCTCGTTTGGCATTTGAATATTCATGGCAGTCAATATAAAATAATTGGCTCGTTTTTGCAACCATCAAATGTCAATTTTTCAGACAATTGGTTTCTAATGAAAATTTTTCCATGAAAATTGGAGGGACATTTTAACTTTTTATTTTTTGGAAATTCTATCAAAATATATAACCCCTTTTTTAAGCTACTCTATGCACAGAACGGTTTAAGTATTTGATTTTTAATGATTTTAAAATTGGTAATTAAATCCAATAATTCCTTTAAAATCAATGAATTATATAAATTATCAGCCACTTGTGTGCATAGAGTAGCTTTTTTAAGGGGGCTGAGTAGTTACGAATCAACTAACATAAACATCAAGTGGAAACAAAAGTTTTAGTTTGACCCTTGACACCCAAACTTTCATAGTCTAATAATTAAGATAATTAGATACCATAAGACCTAAAATAATGAAACCATATTTTGGCAAAGTTATTTCTGCTATCTATATTAACTCTATACTCTCAAATAAACCTATTTTGGTAGGGAAATAACGTCCTTTTTAAAATAACCATACTTTTTCGTCAGTATTTATTGATTATTCTTATCTAAATCTATGCCTAACTTACGATAACAGATTTGGCACTCAAGCCAATAGCAAAGCGTTGACAGTACGATTTAAATATTAGTATCAACTAACTGGAACATCAAGTGCCAAAAATTTTAGTTTGGCCCTTGACACCCAAACTTTCATAGTCAAAGCTAAACATAATGAAGATACCATAAGACCAGAAAATAATGAGACGGTGCTTTAGCAAAATTATTTATGGTATCTATATTAACCTATAATCTCAAATAAACCTATTTTGGTAGGGAAAATAAGTCCTTTTTAAAATAACCATACTTTTTCGTCAGTATTTATTAATTTATTTGTGACTACTAAGGGCAACCGCAGAATTGCCCCTCACATCTTATTGGATATTTGTAGGGGTAATCCTTTATGGTTACCCTCTTAAATAAAGAATTCGGTTGAGTAGTTATGATTATTCTTATCTAAATCTATGCCTAACTTACGATAACAGATTTGGCACTTGAGCCGATAGCAAGGCGTTGAAAGTGTCACGTTGTTCAGTGGTGAACATTTGGAATATTCCTCAAATTCCAAGTGAGATCAAGTTACTGTGCCGAGTATTGGGCAGTAGGGCTTGGCAGGGCTGAACAATGCCATTGAAGAAAAGTTACTGAGAATGCTAACTCAGTCACAGGTAGGTAAGTTTGCTGATTCTACCATGAATTGGTAACTTAAATTTTAACCAACTATGTAAGGTGGATTAATTATGAGTGTCATACTCAAAAATCTGGTTTCGCAACCAAGTGGAACACAAATCTGGAGCTTCCCCCAAATGGATAACTATATTTCTACATCACTACTTGTTGAGGACTATCAAAAATGACTAAGAAAATAATGGCGTTACAAGCATTTATGTTGTTATCAATTCTGGCGATTGCTAATTTCATTCCTGCATTTGCTGTAAATATCCCTGAGGATTTTGAGAGTGAACCATCAGATAACGGGAACTTCAGAATCCACTACACCACAGACTGTCAGAATCCCTTAGGGGATTGTGTTAAGCAAAATACTACTGATGTTGAGCAGAAAGAACTTGTAACCACGTTAGGGAAAGATCTAGAAGATATCCTTACCACTTACACAACCGGTGATTTCCGGTTTAAAGATCCGGTGGAAAACTCAGAAATGACGGTGATAATTAATGATCTTGGTAGTAATCTTCTAGGCCAGGCTCACCGTGATGGCAATGATAAATGGTTTGAACTTGCTCCTATCATCTTTTCAGATACTTTGTCCTCACGAAAAACTTCTATGCATGAGCTATTTCATATCGTCCAATATACCTATGGTCAGTGGAGTAGTAAGTTCTTAAAGGAGGGAACGGCTGGAATGATACAGGACAAAGTATATGATGACCTTGATCAAAGTAATGGTGCCGAGATGGGTTCATATTTTAACCGTGTCAATTTCTTTTTGAATAATACCAACATAACATTGACAAATCAGACATATCTTGCCTGCCTGTTTTGGACCTATTTTACTGAACAGTATGGAACTGTTACTACCGAACCTCAAGTCGGTATAGATGCAATACGTATCCTCTTTGAGCAGCATGGCAGTGGTTCAGACGATATCCAACGTGTGGATGCTGCATTAGACATTCTAAGCCCAGGTACGACATTTCGTGATGTGTTTATGGATTTTATCGTGGCTAACTATGCGAAGGATCTAACTGGTCCGAACGTTCCTTCAAAATACCAGTACCTAGACGATGATCAACCACCATGGGCTTATAACTCAGTTTCACCGTTGAAGGAAAAGATAGGCGTTGGAACCAATTTTTCGGCGACGGATGAAATTCCTGCTTGGGCTGCAAAGTATTATGAAGTTGAGCTAAGTGCTAATGTTCCGGTTATCAGTATAGATTTTCATCAGCCAACGACACCAGCAGTTACGCTCGTTTATAATCTTCTGGTCATAAAAGACAATAATATTGTCATGGAAGCCAGTGACTTCAATGTGTTGGGCCAAGATTTTGTGAGAAGTGTTGTCAATAGAGACTATGAGAAAGTGGTTGTTGTAGTTGGTGCATTAGACCATCAAGGCGCATTAGTTCATCAAGCAAACTTCCAGTATGAAATTAGTGCAGGCGATTCCGCCTTAAACATCCTGTGGCCACAAGAGGATAACCCGACTTTCGTAAATATAAATGATCTGAATAACTTCCAAGTCCATCTAAAGGTCGTAAAGTCTGGCACAGTGGTGCGTGGTCTTGATCCAGATGATTTTAGGGTTACCGTAGGTACAACTGACATTAATATTGTCACTGGGGCTGAGGTGATGGGGCAGTATTGGTTGGTTATTCAACCGACGGCTCTTAGAGTTGGTACTTACGATCTCAAGGTGAGTTTAACGAATAGAACTCTTTCAGACACAGAACCGGTTGCCGTTCGTTTTGGAAACAAGATAAACGCAGACAGCGTCATCGTCATAGACCGGTCAGGAAGTATGCTAGAACCTAACTGGAAAGGCCTAGGTTGGGAAACGCCTGATCTTACCGACAAAATCTATGGTGCTATCAATGCAGCCACGTTATATGTAAACAGCTTTAGGACTGGAGATAAAATGGGACTGGTATGGTTCAGCAACGATGCATATACATTCGATAAAAACAACAACAGTGCTCTCAAAGACTTTAATGAGGCGAACAGGGTGGATTTAATAAACCGAATTAACACCTTTGATGAAAATGAAGCTGGAGCATGGATGGGTACTTCAATAGGTGATGGCCTATCGAATGCCCAAGAAGAGTTGGAAAAAGGGAGTATTGCTGGTTACAAAAAGGTGATTATTTTGCTTAGTGATGGCAAAGAGAACCAAGGTAGATTTATAAACGAAGTATTATGTGATGTCGGTTGTGACTTTGATCCAAACATCGGAGTGGTATGTGATGATTATTGTAACTTTGCTCCAAACACAACTGATACAGTGATCTATACCATAGCACTTGGGTCAAATGCTGATAGGGAAAAACTGGAGGAACTCGCATATCATACCGGCGGATTTCCTTTATACGCTGAAGAACCAAATAATCCTAGTTTTAGGAGAAGTTCTGTTGGCAGTGACTTACCTAACGATCTTGCGGATATATACAGATTCTTCGCCGAAGATATCCTCCAAGAACAGCGCATTGCGACCATTCGCGATGATCTTATCGGTTTCCGAAAAGTTTCTCACACTATTAATATAGAAACTGGAGCTACCGAAGCGACTGTTGTTGTCAACTACAATAGTTTTGGCTATTGCCTGCCACAAGTGACATTGTTGGACCCAACTGGCACAGTCGTTGACCTCACCTATAATGCTGTTAATAACCAACTTGAACATCATCTGTTCAAAATACCGTCTCCTCAGAGTGGTGCATGGACGGTTAAATTGGAAGGTGATGACAACGAATTTGGTTGTAAAGGAAACTATCTGATCACGGCTTCGGTGAAGAGCAAAGCAACTGTGGAAGCTTTTTTAGGCATTCCACCTGATGAGCGCATAAATGGAGCATACCTTCCCATCTTAGTATTCCTCACTGATACTCAACCCATTATAGGGGCTACTGTACAGGCAGAGATAACAACTCCACCATTGGAGGGCGCATTGGCAGTTTTTCCTGAAGAGGTTAACACCTTACGCTTGTATGATGATGGCCATCATGGAGATGGCAAAGCCAACGATGGCGTTTATGGTAATATCTTTCGTAACACTGACCGAGTTGGAATTTACAACATAAATATTTCTGCTGAGGGAAAAGGTGGAAAATTTAAAAGGGAGACTAAACTCGCCTTCAATATGAGGAAAGATGTTGACTTTGATCAAGATGGACTTCCTGATAGATGGGAAAGAAAACATGGTCTAAATCCAAAAGACTCCTCTGGTAACGATGGTGCTAAAGGGGATCCAGACTTGGATAGTTTAACAAATGCTAAAGAGTTTGATCTAGGTACCGCACCCTTAGATCCGGACACAGATAATGGTGGAGAACTTGATAATACGGAAGTCTTAGCCGGTAGAGACCCAAATAATCCCCTAGATGATGCGGTAAAGTTTCCCACAAGTCTACGAGCAATTGCTGGTATCAATCAAGTTACACTTGCTATTGGATACCGTCATGAACACGACGAGTTAGTGGTATTGAAAGCAACGAATCCTGCTGGCCCTTGGGAATATCATGTTATCCAAGCAACTGATAATTATACCGATGATGGTTTACAGAATGAAGTTACTTATTACTATAAAGTTGTAGGAATAAGTAAACAACGAGGATACAAAATAAGTGGTCCCACACGCGTGGTATCCGCAACGCCCAAAGCAGATCCTATACCACCTTCGGGATACGTTGTCATTAATAATGGTGCATATGAGATAGAACAGGAAGATGTCACTCTCACGCTTTGGGCTGATCCGGATACTATAGAAATGAAAATTTCTAATGAGCCAAAATTCACCAACGCTACTTGGGAAAACTTCAACAAAAATAAAAGCTGGAAACTCCTTCCCGGCACTGGGCTGCGAACTGTCTATGTGCAGTTCAAGGATGCGGCTGACAATATTGGGCCACGTGATCATGATCCCTCTGTTGAAATACAGCCGGCGATGGATGGTATTATTTTAGTTCCAACACCGGACCATTCTATTAAGGGACAAATCCTTGATGAACAACATAACTTGATAGCAGGTGTCACGGTACAAGTAGGCGATAAAATTGCAGTGTCCGATGAAAAGGGTTATTGGAAAATTGATGGACTTGGTAAAGAAGAATACACACTCACAGCCAGCAAAGATGCTCATAGCGTTACTAAACACTTTACGGTTGAAAATGATAATCTAGTCATTGAGATTGAATGGGGGCCTCCTGTTTACACTGGGCCAGTGATTAAACTGTTTGCTAACGATAACGGTATCGTTGCAGCCGATACGCTAGTGGGTGTCTTTAACACCGCAGATGGGAACGTCAATACCCAGCCCTATGTTTATTCGTTGGCTAAGGGTGAAGACGATACTCATAATAGTCTCTTTACCATCAAAGATGATGAGCTGAAAACCAAGACGGTGATTAACTTCGATGAAGACGAGGGGGCAAAGAACCTTTACTTTATTAGGGTTAAAACCACCAATAAGTTATTCTCCCGGCTCTACTTTGAAAAGTCTTTTGCCATTCTGGTAGTGAAGCCAAATACAAGAGCAGCACCACGTCGTGCAGTGGTTGTAGAGGGTGGCAAGTTAAACATCACCATGCCACCGATTTTGAACGGTGCAATTTCCGAGTCAGAGATGTTGTTAGGTAAGAAGAACTTTGCCGAAGCCCAATTCTTAGGTGGGGTGACGCTATCAGGCAAAGAAACTGCCCTTCGTACTGTGACGATTATGCCACAAGAACCAATTACGGTACGCGGGTTTATTAACGTTGCACCGGCCCACGTCAAGCAATTGGGCGACATTTTGGTCAGTGTGGCTTACACCCTACCTAATGCCGAGACGGCGGCAACTATGTATTATTGGAAAACCCCAGAAGGTTGGGTAACAGAAGCCATGTCGGCATTGTCATCCAAAGTATTAGGAAAAACAGAGGAGGTAAATATATTTATAGGCAATGTTCCTAGTGTGCCGGGTACTTACACTTTTCACTTTGGCTATATGGTAGATAGTGCGATAGTGCATAACTCAGCACCCATTGTCGTGGAAGTCTTGCCGTAATTGTAGGTAATGGAGTCCAAGATTTATCTTGGGCTTCTTCATCTTTACTTATTTTGCTTTACAAGCTACCAAAAGTCCCTGACGGAAAACACAAACCATAGGTGAGACTCATCATATTAGAGTAATAAAAATCAATCAGTTAGCATATTAGAAATAACAGACTTAGCACCTGAGCCAATGGCAAGGCGTTGACGGTGCAGCGTTGCTTCAGTAGTAAATATTTGGAATCTTCCTCAGATTTCAGGTTATGTCAAGTGACTGCGCCGAATGTCGAGCGGGAAAGCTTGACAGGACTGAACAACGTAATTGAGGAACATTGAGAGGGCCAAACTCAATTTGGGTAGATTTACTCATATTATTTTAGCGGCTTAATTTTTTTTAACCAACATAAGGTAGGTAATTTTGAGTGTAAAACTTTGAGTGTAAACTTAACTTTAAAGGAGTATTTAATTAATTATGAAAATGTGTAACACCATAATGTCCAGTGTGATGTATGTTCTGTTGTGTAGCCAACCGGTACACGCTGTTCTTAATCTGAATGATGGTTCTGGCACCGTTATTTATCCAGATAGTGCTGATTTTAGCTTCCCAAATAACACAACCAACTGCGATATTAGTGCCTCGTCTGCTGAGGAAGGAATACTCAGTGTCAAATACACTATAACGGGTACTATCAACCGAGAATTTTTTGTTGAGTATACCTTTAGTGGTACTGCAAGCTTTTTAAGCGACATTTCGAGTGCTTTTTTAGTAACATCAACTGTGGATGATACTATTACTCTCGTAGAGGGTGGTTTAGCAGGGGACGATTCTGTTAAATTTCTAGTTCAACTCACCACCAGCAATGTTTCAGAAGGTGATGAATTTATCTTTTGTTTACCCGGTGTTAAGGTAACCGATTATACTCCCGTAAGAATAAATTTTCGGGCTGAAGTACCATCGGGCATACCAGTGCAACCTGTAAAAGAAGAGGTGCTATTAAGGTTTGGAGAGGTACCCAGTTATGGTGGTTCAGGTATCATCTACCATGCAGATCGTGGGGATGGCATTTGGAAGATGAATCCTGATGGCTCGGGAAAAACTCAGTTAACCGACCATGGTTGGTATGCTAAATACTCACCTGATTATACTCAAATAGCATTTGGTGAATATTACCGCAATGGCATTTGGGTTATGAATACGAATGGCACCAATCAAGAACAATTAACAACATCTGGTAGTGTGCCTACATGGAGTCCTGATGGCCTGAAAATCGCGTACAGTGAAGGGAATACTAGGGGAACGAGCCGTCGAATCTGGGTTATGAATGCCGATGGAACTGGTGCTCGTAAATTATCTGATAATCCGGGTAGTGCTCCCAAGTGGTCCCCTGATGGTTCCAAAATTGCCTACCATGGTGAAGTGAACAATGGCATCTGGTTGATAAACCCGGATGGCTCCGGTGAAACTAAGTTGTATAAATCGGGAGGATATCCAGATTGGTCTCCGGATGGTACTAAAATTGTCTATGTTTCATTGTCTGATTGGCATATATGGACTATGAATACCGATGGAACAGATAAGAAGAAGCTCACGAATCATAAAGGAATACTTCCTGAGTGGTCTCCTGATGGTACCAAAATTGCGTATGAAGAACTGACAGAAAATAAAGGAATATGGGTGATTAATGCCGATGGTACCAATGATCATCTGATTAATGAAGAAGGGCATGCTCCGGATTGGTCAGTTTCAGTTCCTCCAGACGAGAAGACTGTCTGTGGTCCCGGATCACACTGGGTAGATAATTGTCCGCAAGGTGTAGATAAAACCCTTAGCAGTGCTACATTAACGGTAGCTGTACCCTGCGGTGGTGCTCAACAAACTGTGCGTCTTAATGGGCCAACCGTGATCAAAAGAGGGGCCGGCAGTCCTACGACTCACAGCATTGACACTGAGATAATCTCCATGGTGCTAGCGAATGATGATGGAACAATCACATTTCGTGGTGGGATTAATGAAGATGTTTCCACCCCTTCAAAGGGAAAAATAACTGAAAGATCAGATACGGAGACGGCTAATAATTTCTTTGAAGTCTTCTTTGAAATTGATATGCCGGGTGTGGGTACATTTCATAACAAGCAACCTCATCACATGAAGGCAATCATTAGAGAGGTGCCTCCCATTAATGAGCTTCATTTTCCGGCTTCCCTTACTGAGACCGAAATACTTGATGCCAATGGTAACACCGTGGCTTGTTTGGTTAATTCAGAGCATGTTCTTAAGGAGGTTGTAAGGTCTGATATTATGATTGTTCCCAATCCGTGCGACCCAGATATACCAATATCGCTAGCTTTTTGTGAACGATTATGGTATCCGCCTGAGTTTGAGATTGTAGGGTTAAATTTGCCACGGCCATGGCCTGAGTGTCTATCCTGCCTTCCTGACTCTTCTGCCGTGTTGGAAGAAGAATTTGCACTTCTTCCGGAGGTAAATACTGTTGGAATGCGTGTCACCGATATATTGGGAGAACCTAGCGTTTTACCTTCAGGAATAAGCGTCACCCTTGGGGGACTAGAAAATTTGTCCGTTAATGGCCCTATTGGGGGATTCGTCGTAGAAAGGACTTCAACAAGTGATGTTTTATCAGCAACACTGATTGAAAGTCGGGCCATTATTAGTGGCATTGAAACGGCGGAAGGTGGGGAACACCGGCTGAGTGTGACATTTGATGCTTCAACGTCAAGGCTCGAAACATCCGAAATTGATCGGCCTGCTATGCTTGAAGAAATGCCTGGGCGATTTTCTAGGGCAAATGTTGAGGCGGAGGTAAAAGCAGATGAAACTTACTATGTCCATGTTGAGCAGTACGTTGAAGGGGAAAAAGAGCCAGTAGGTGGTATTACTTATAAATTGCGGATTCCAACCTACCCAATATCCGTAGATTTACCACCAATATTCAACTCGGATGGTGAACAGATGTTACTGTTTAGCGAAGGTGAAAAACTGCCAATTGAAAACCTCAGTTTCGGCAATATTTCGTTAGAAGTGCAGATCGATAACGCTGACACGGATGACGGTCAACTGGGTATTTTGACTGAAAGTGAACCCCATCTTTCTGGTAATAAACTGGTGGAAAATGGAGTGACAATTGGCAAAATTGCTTCCAACGAGCAGTCAAAAGCATTCAAAGTTGAATTTAATGATAACGCAACTTCGACATATATGAACCGAGTGATTGGCAATATCACTTATACTCCTACTCCCGGTGATTTAATGCCTAGTATCCGCACCATAAAACTTACTATGTCGGATGGGAGCCGCAAAATTGCCAAAAGCAAAGTGGATATGATAGTTGGGCCGGTGATTAAGTTGTTTGCCAACGAGAATGGTATCGTTGAAGCTGATACATTAGCTGGTATTTTTGAAACGACAGATGGGAACGTCAATGGCCAAGCCTATGTTTATTCGTTGGTTGAGGGTGAAGGCGATACTCATAATAGTCTTTTTACCATCATACCGACCGGCTTAGGCCCACAGCCGGAACCGCCGGCTCCGAGTTTGGTTAAGGGTGACGAGCTGAAAACCCAAACGGAGATTAGCTTCGATGAAAACGAGGCAGCAAATAACCTTTACTTTGTAAGGGTGAAAACAACCAATAAGTTATACTCTCATCTTTACTTTGAGAAACCCTTTGGTATTTTGGTGATAAAGCCAAATACCGAACTTTCTGTTCCAAACAACGAGTTGTCAATAACCTACCACTTCACGGCGGAAACACTTTACTCTGATATAAAAATTATCAACACAAACCTTAAATGGGGATATGTTCCGCGAAGTACGATGGATGAGAAATGCGCGACTGGTTTTGCTTCACGTTCATGTTGGTCGTATGATGACATAGTCACAAAGGAAACCACTTTGTCAACCACAGAAGTTAATGAACTCAAGGCGTTGATGGAAAGGCTTAACATCATGAATTTACAAGAGGAATATGGAGAAGAGCCGGAGCGACGTTCCTATCCTTACAATTTTTCCTTTCGTTTTCAAGGTGAAGAAAAGAGCATAGTTTATCGCTCTTCACCGGATGTGCCACCCATGCCAACGGCCCTAAAAACCATCCAAGAGACCTTAGGGCGGCTCGTTAGAGAAAAAATTCCTTCGTCTGATTAGCAAAATTTCAAGTAGGGTGGGTAGAGCGAAGCGAAACCCACCACTGCTGAGGTGTTAAATTTGTTAGGGAGTACAACGAATTTAAAAACACACAACGAATAGTGGAATTCGTTGTACTCATATATTTATTTGTTCATTTCTCTAATAATTTTTTTCCGGAGTTAAAAAATGTCTGAAATCCAACGACACCATTTCAAATTGAACAAAGAACCACGCGCAATCACAGAGAGGCAATTATTCAGTTTCCTCCTGATTTTATTCGTCTTTCTCTATCCTTTTGGGCTGACATTTGCAGAAACGACAACAGATTGTACTGTGGTTACAGAAATTCCCCAAGTGGAATGTGAAGCTTTGGTTGCGCTTTATAACAGCACCAATGGCAAAAATTGGTCTGATAGTGCTACCAATAACTGGAATGTGACGAATACACCCTGTAGTTGGGAGGGTGTTTCCTGTAATGCGGGGCAGGTGACAGTCATTAACAGAGGTGGCAAGGAACTTACGGGAACTATCCCGCCGGAATTGGGGAATCTGAGTCATTTAACACACCTCGGCCTATATAGTAACCAACTGACAGGAATTATCCCGAGCGAGTTGGGAAAGTTGAACCAGTTGAAATTCCTTAAGTTATGCTGCAACCAACTGACAGGAACTATACCGTCAGAGTTGGGATATCTGAGTAGTAATTTAAGAAGCATCAATCTATCTTCTAACCAATTGACCGGAAGTATACCGTCGGAATTGGGGGATCTGAGTAATTTAACAGACCTAACCCTAGGCCCTAACCAACTAACCGGAAATATCCCGCCGGCATTGGGGAATTTAAGTAATTTGACATATAAGCTGTGGTTAGCTGGTAACCAACTGACCGGCACTATCCCGCCGGCGTTGGGGAATCTGAGTAAATTAATAGTCCTTGGTCTCCATGGAAATCAACTGACAGGAACTATCCCATCAGAGTTGGGAAATCTGAATAATTTAAAAGAGCTATGGTTAAGCGAGAACCAACTGACTGGAACTATACCGCCGGGATTAAGGAGTCTAAATAACTTAACCAAGCTCATTCTATACACTAACCAACTGACCGGGACTATCCCAGCGGAGTTGATGAGTCTGAGCAATCTATCTGAAATAGAATTATCTTGTAACAAATTAACAATTCCTTCTGACCAAAGCTTGATTGACTTCATTGACGCAAGATTTTCTGGTCTTTACCAAAATGATGATTGGAAAAATACGCAAGATGGGAGTTGTTCTTCTTTAACTCCAGTGTCACCAACAGTAACAGACTGTACAGTCGTCACTGAAATTCCCCAAGTGGAATGTGAAGCTTTGGTTGCGCTTTATAAAAGCACCGATGGGCCAAACTGGAAAGATAGTCCGGAAAATAATTGGAATGTGACAAATACGCCGTGCAGTTGGAAAAATATCACTTGTAACAATGGGCATGTCACGGCAATTGTCTTAGATTATAATGATCCGGTTGAATTTTCTCATGATAACTATACGGTTGATGAAGTCGGCAATATTGTTACTACCCTTGATGAAGTTGGTAATGCTGTCACAGTTCTTGATGAATGTGGCAATATTGTTACTACCTTTGATGAGCTTGGCAATGCTGTCACGATTACGGTGGCTCGCGCCGAAGGTAGTGATGGAATGATTACAGTAAATTATGCGACACAAGAAAATACTGCTAAAGCTGGCAAAGATTACAAAACTACTCAAGGTACTTTGACATGGGCTGATGGAGACAATAGTGCCAAAACTTTTCAAGTGCTTATCGCTAATGACAATAAAATAGAGGGCAATGAAATCTTCACCGTGATTTTGAAATCTACTGATAACACGGTTTTAGATACTACCACAGTGAATATTGTGGATCGTGTCGTCCGCCGTTGCTATCCCCCTTTGCCAGTCGTTTCACCACCAATTTTACCGCCTATAGATATTAATTTAACTGGCGTACCAACCGATATTGGCTTGATCGGTACACCAACCGATGTTGGCTTGATCGGTACACCGACAGACATTGATATAGATTCTCAGTGTTCCACTCATTATCTAACTCCGTGCAGTGCGACGGATTGTACTATTGTTGATGTGGTTGTTAATGGAGATTGTTTTACAGTAACGTTACCCTTATTAACAGAGGTTGCCGTATTGGATCCGGCGACTGGTGAGATAGAAATGATTTCCGGAGTGAAGTTTTCTGGTGGTCTTTCTGTCGAAGGTAGGAAATTTGTAGGGACTGATGTCGTAAGTGTAAGTGACAATAACGAAGTACTATGGGTAGCTAACATTGCGTTTGATCCTGCCGATGTTGGCGAGGAAGTTGACATTGTTGTGGTTGCAACCTACGCATGGGGCGAAGTTGATCCAGTTGGCAATCGTCATATAAGTACTTTCTACTTGACTGGTGGTGGTGAGGGTGAAACCGTAAATGTTGTGGTAATGTCAGAGCCAGTTGACATATCTATGGTGGAGTCTTTCATCGCCGATCACACGATAGAAGCCGGAAATCTGGCATTCGCACTTTATAAGGGAGTGTTTGGGAAAGCAAACTTCTCAGCGGGCGAGCTCAATGTTTATGTGGGTTACAGAAAGAAAGCTGATAGTAGTGGTAAAATAGTTTTTAACCAGTTGCCAATTACACTTAAATTGGTACCCTAGGCTAATCCGTGGTTACCAATGCTTGAGTTGTTTAACGTTCAAGCATGATTAAGTTGATAAATTTTGGCATACCGTGAATTTAAACATGGTATGCCATTTTTTTGGGGAATGACTCGACATTAAATACACTATAACTATCCTGACAATTACTAACCATTACAGTTTTTAACATTTTAACCGGCTCGGCTCAATAAATCTGATTTTTAAAAAAATCGGAGATCGAATGAGCCTCAAAAATGTTAAAATGTTTGTGCGTGCCTACTTAGATAGTTTGTCCACAAAGTTCGCAAAGTAGAGCCGATACATGTCACAACGAGATATTACGGTATCATCTTGTAATTCTACTAATCCCATACTGTATAATTTAAACGCGACAGTATCATCTATCTTTATGGGTTTATTAGCGATTGCTACTTGTTGCATCATGGTTAGCAAATTCGCGTTTTGTAGAGCCAATAAATGGCGGTGTAGATGTTTATAAAATAACCCCGCATTCGTTCCGGCATTTTGCAGTAGTTTGGCTAAGGTAGTTTGCCTAATGACAATTTTGTAGAAAGCTAAACGTATTAAGTAGGGATGTCCCCCAATCATTGTCATTAAATCTTGAACCTCTGTAGCTGTCCACTTGAAACGATATTGCTGTACCAGTTTTTGCACCTGCTGCGGATTAAAATCCGCTAACTCAACCGGTTTCCCAACATTTAAAAATGATGATTGGTCAAAAGGAATAGGAACTTCAGTGGCATGGGTAATTACCAATCTAAGTTTTTGCCAAAGTTCATCATTTACACCTTGTTCATGCCAAGTCTGTAGAAGCCCAAAAAAATCTTTTGCTATATGATCATGGTATTGGAAAATTAGATCCAAATCATCCAAGCCTAAAACGAGAGGTTGACTTTCTGTCAATAAGTATTCTTGAAAATACTTGCTAGCGTTAACCTTGCTATCCAAAAAATCATTCCAATGTTTGATGACATCATCATTCGGCAAACCCAATTTCTGGGTAACACTAATACAAAACCATTGTAAAAATTTGTCCAAATTGGCAAATGCCATTTCATCCGCTTCTCGCAAAGACAAAAACACGGTACGACAGCCTTGCCCTTTGGCATGAGCAATAATCCTTATCAGTAATGATGATTTGCCCATTTGCCGAGGTGACCTTATGCGAATCAGGGCATTGGGCCGGCTAATGGCCTCATAGCACTCTGTTTCTACCGGAGGACGTTCGATATAAAAGCGCGAATTTAAAGGGAGAGGGCCTTCAAGTTCTGCTATCCCTTCTGGCCGACAATAGGTTTTTCGTTTTATGCGGTACATGGTTACCATAGCAGCAACAAAGATAGCTAGAATTAAAGCCCATTGAAAACAATTATTTGTTTCGCAAAGTGGCACAAATTTTTCCAAGAAATAACCAATTGCTACTATCCCGCCAATAATCGTAACCAGTTCAAAAATAAGATTTTTCATGTTAAAAGGAGCCTCGTGAAAATAGATATATTTTTTATTATACTATACTTGCGAGCCTGATTAATAATTCACCATTCATCATTCACCATTCACCATTCACCATTAAATATGCGTTTTTTAATTTTGACTCAATATTTCCTCCCGGAAACCGGTGCCCCCCAAGTTCGATTAGCCGCCATGATTCGTGAATTATTACGTCTTGGACATACGGTGGAAGTCGTGACGGCTTTACCAAATTATCCGCAAGGCGAAATTTTTCCAGATTATCGGGGACACTTTTATCATAAAGAATTGTGGGAAGGAGTGTGTGTACATAGAGTATGGATGTATGCCGCCACCGGTGCCGGTATCAAACGTTTGTTTAACTATCTCTCATTTATGATAACGGCAATGTGGGGTTTGCGAAAAGCAGGGAAGCCGGATTTTTTATTTGTGGAATCACCACCATTATTTTTAGGCATTACCGGTTATTTATTTGCTAAACGTTGGCGAGCAAAAATGATTTTTAATGTGGCAGATTTATGGCCGGAAACGGTGAAAGCTCTGGGTTTAATGCGTGATGGCTTGGCATTACGATTGGCAGAAAAATTAGAGGCATGGCTATATCGCAAAGCTAACTATGTCACGGTATTAACCGAAAGTGTTCGCCACAAGCTTATCAACGATAAACAAATTCCGGCTCATAAAGTATTACTTTTGCCCAACGGCGTTGATACGAAAATGTTTAAACCGCAACCGGCAGACATGGGGTGGCGAGCCAGCCTCGGAATACCGGCAGATAAATACTTAATTTTATATGCTGGAACGCATGGTTATGCTCACGGCATGGAAGTGATATTAGAGGCAGCATCATTATTAACTGATACAAATGTAGTATTTTTACTTGTTGGCGGAGGCTCAGAGAAAAAACGTTTGCAACAACTTTGTGAGCAATCCGGGTTATCGAATGTTTTATTCCGGGCACCACAACCCCCTGAATGTATTGCCCAGCTATATAGTTTAACCATCGCCGGTATTGCTACCGTTCGTGATTTTTCGTTGCTTAAATATATTTGCTCCGCAAAAGCACTGCCAATCATGGCTTGTGGCAAACCGGTTTTGTATAGTGGGGCGGGTGATGGTGCCCAATTAATTACTAATGCCAAAGCCGGCATTGTCATCGCCCCCGGTGATTCTAAGGGTTTAGCAGAAGCGGTGCGAAATTTGGTTAATGATCCAGATAATGCCGCCAAACTCGGCTCTAATGGCAGAGCCTATGTAAAAAAACATTTGCTATGGTCTATTGTCGTTGCCAATTGGGTGCGACAATTATAAATGCGTTATGGATGGGGTTGCAAACCCCATCCGGCAAAAAACCAGATAAGGATTACCCTGCAAGAAGGGTTATAAAAAAAAGTTTTAAGCTTGCCACTCGTCCACATAATTTACACAGTCTGCGATTTAGATTTTTTTAATAGCATCTAAACTAATAACAGACTCGCCACCCACAACTTTTGCACTGTGAACCGCCCCTTTTGGAATAACCAGTGTATCACCGGCTTCCAATACCACACTTTTACCACCCATCTCTAACTCAAAA
>Ga0233404_10000150_pt1 | contig 17555 bp, 18 predicted proteins | sample Na_oxic_2_MG_FD_179861 | JGI IMG/M metagenome (GOLD analysis project Ga0233404, IMG submission 179861) | Seawater microbial communities from Saanich Inlet, British Columbia, Canada - Na_oxic_2_MG | ecosystem: Environmental > Aquatic > Marine > Inlet | place: Canada: British Columbia | collected...
GGTATTATCCATATCTGCTGATAAAACGGCAGCCATAAATGCGGCGGGATAATGGGCTTTTAGCCAGGCGGTTTGATAGGCAAGGAGGGCGTAGCCGGCACTATGACTACGATTGAAACCATATCCAGAAAATTTATCAATTAAATCAAAGATATAAGTCGCTTTTTTCTCTTTGACACCCCGCTTAGTAGCACCTTCAACAAACACTGATCTCTGTTTAGCCATCTCTTCAGCAATTTTTTTACCCATGGCTCTCCGAAGTAAATCAGCACCCCCCAACGTATAACCCGCTAACACTTGAGCAATTTGCATCACCTGTTCTTGATAGACAATGACACCGTAGGTGGGTTTTAAAATGGGGGCGAGATCGGGGTGCGGGTATTCTACTTTAGCACGCCCTTGTTTACGTTCAATGAAATCATCTACCATGCCCGATTGTAAAGGACCTGGACGGTATAAAGCGACTAATGCAACAATATCTTCAAAGCAATCCGGGCGCATTCGCCGAATCAGTTTTTTAAGACCCCCAGATTCCAATTGGAAAACCGCCGTTGTATCACCCCGTTTAAGTAAATTATAAGTGCCAGGATCATTAAGGGGAATTTTGGCAATATCAATGGGACGATCAGCAAAATGATTAATGGTTTGTAAAGCCCATTTAATAATCGTTAGGGTTCGCAGCCCTAAAAAGTCGAATTTGACTAAGCCAACAGCTTCAACATCGCCCTTGTCAAATTGGGTCATTAAATCGGTACTGTCTTCTTCACAATAAAGCGGGGTAAAATCGGTCAAAACACTAGGTGCAATGACTACTCCCCCGGCATGTTTACCTGAATTGCGAGTCAGTCCTTCAAGCTTACGCGCCATATCTATTAAGGCACGCACCTCTTCTTCTTGCTTGTAACGGCTGCGTAAGATATCTTCTTTTTCGAGTGCTTTACCCAGGGTAATACCGAGTTCAAAGGGAATCAGTTTGGCAATTTTATCAACAAAACCGTGTGGATGTGCTAATACGCGCCCGACATCCCGCACGACCGCTTTAGCAGCCATGGTGCCATAAGTGATAATTTGTGAAACGCGCTCCCGCCCATAGCGTTTTGCCACATAACTAATGACATCATCACGACCTTCTATACAAAAGTCAATATCAAAGTCGGGCATGGAAACCCGTTCCGGATTTAAGAAGCGTTCAAATAGGAGTTCATAGTGAATCGGATCTAAATCGGTGATTTTCAGGGCATAAGCGACTAATGAACCGGCACCGGAACCTCGACCAGGACCAACTGGAATATTATTTTCTTTTGCCCATTGAATAAAATCGGCTACGATCAAAAAATAACCGGGAAAGCCCATTTGTATAATGGTATCAAGTTCCAGGACTAACCGTTCATCATAAGGGCGGCGTTGCTCGGTAAAGGTTTCATTGCTTTTGTTAAAAAGGGTGTTTAAACGTTGTTCTAAACCAATGCGAGCTTGGTTGCGAAAATATTCTTCAACGGTTTGCCCTTGGGGAATGGGGAAATCGGGTAAAAAGTTTTTGCCCAGTGTTAATTCTAAATTGCAGCGTTGGGCAATTTGCCAAGTGTTTTCAATGGCTTCTGGTATATCGGCAAATAATTCTGCCATTTCCTGCGGGGTTCGCAAATATTGCTGGGGACTGTAGCGATGGGGACGATTTTGATCAGCCAGTATAAGACCGTCATGAATACACACGCGCACTTCATGTGATTCAAAATCGTCACTGTTTAGGAAACAAACATCATTGGTTGCGACTACCGGGACACCGGTTTCTGTGGCAAGTTCAACCGCTGCGTGGATATATTCTTCTTCGTGGGGTCGTCCGGTACGTTGCAATTCTAAATAAAAACGCTGGGGAAACCAGGCGTTCCATTCATCCAAGCGTTGTCGCGCTAAATGACTATGTCCGGCTAACAGGGCTTGTCCTATATTACCTTCGCGTCCCCCAGATAGGGCAATTAAACCTTCCGTTGCGCCGTCTAACCATTGATAATGTAAATAAGGGGTACCATCTTTTTGCCCTTCGGTATAACAGCGCGAAACTAAACGGGTTAGATTACGATAACCTGTATGATTTTGACATAATAGGACCAAATAGGTAGGGGGTTCATCTTCCTGGGGAAACTGTACCTCGACACCAATAATGGGTTTAATTCCCTCCTTATGTGCGGCGCGATAGAATTTAACCAGGGCAAACAGATTACTATAATCAGTGATTGCCCCGGCGGGCATTCCAGCCTCACGCATTGTTTTTACTAAGGGTTTAATGCGAATGAGGCTATCAATTATAGAATATTCGGTGTGTAAATGTAGATGAACGAAATGAGACATCAATGGACCTAACGGTTACTAAGTACCTAAGTTTTGGATAACTACTCAGGGCTTGAGCAAGGGATTGCTCCTACATAAGAAAGAATATTAGGGCAACCACAAGGATGTGTAGCTTACATAAGAATATTGTTGTAGGGGCAAATCCTTTATGGTTGCCCTGAGTAGTTACAATTTTGGACTCCACAATACTACATTATTATTGCACAGGTACTTACGTTTTGAAAATTTCCAATTATTCATTCTTCTGTGGTGGTTCTGACTCTTTGGGGAAACTGACAACCGGGCTGGTATCATATTCATCCTCACTATTATTTACTACGGGCCAACTACCAATTGGAAAGGGTTTTTCATCACTAATATAGGTGAGGTAATTAAAGAGTTGATGAATATAGAGGCTGAGACTTTGACCAAGCGTGAGTAAATGTTCATTAAGCTTGCCTGATAATAACATTACACCAAATTGAAATAGTATCACGAGAATGGCAACAATAATAGCGAAATAACAAACAATGCCATATACCAGCATAAAAAATACGCGTAACCAAGTACTGCCTGACAATAAATTTTCTCTTAATTGTTCCCTTAGATTTTCTTTCATGGTTTTTTATTAATGGTTAATGGTTAATGGTTAATGGTTAATTGTTAATGGTTAATAGAAAAAACTATTATTAATTTTCAAAATTCTATTAAATTTTTAAAGCACCACCATTAACCATTAACCATTATTTAGTCATTTTTTTTTTCGAGTAAGTCCACAATTTGCTTGAGCAGGTTTTCGATGTTTTCTAAATGCTGCTCCATCTTTGCTGGATGCCCACTAGGCATTGGCATTCCTTGACCAAAATTACGTACCCCAGGGCCAACAGACGGCATTGGTCTTTTGCCCTTACCATAAGGGCTACCATAGTAACCTTGTCCAGGACTTTGTGGGCCACTCCAGCCAGGACCAGCGCTCCTTGGTCCCATGCTGAAAGGTCCGCCAGGCATAGCGCCTTGTTGAAACAGTTCACGCATACTCTGGCGATTCTGTTGAAGTTGTTCCTTTAACTGTTGTTGTTCTTCAGCTGAGTTGGCTTGGCTCAGTTTCTGCATGAGTGTTTGCATTTCTTGCCACAGGGCATTCCTTTTTTCCATCGTTTCATGGAAAGACTTGGCAGCATCATATGGTGATGTGGCACCTACTGGAGGCTGCGGTGCTACCGGGGGAGACGGAAAGTTCGGCATAGACGGAGGTGTAAATTTGGGTGGTGCCGGTGGTGTAAACCCTGGAGCAGGTGCTTGCACAGCGTCCTCCGATTGGGTTGATGATTCGGAGTTTTCTACCGGGGTTGCAGCTTCTTCTACTGTAGAAGTTTGCTCTACTGGAGGGGGAGTCAATTCTGGTTCAGCCGGTGTTGACTCTGCTTGCGCTAAAGCATAGCTACTGCTCAATGCGAGTGATATTAAACTGGGTAAAATATATTTTTTCATCAAAAGAATTTCCTTTGAGTTAAGTGATAAATTGAAAGCGTTTATCTTCAATAACGCTTTCTACATAATGAGGGCATGGATGGCATGTATCAAGTTTTAATCTTTTTTGTTGTTGTTAATCTACATATAGTTTTTCACATAAATAACTTCACAAAACCTGCCAGGTTTCCAAAACCTGGCAGGTTTGATCAAAAAATTATTTTTCTGAACATCTATATGTATAGTTTTTATCATCAGAACTATACAAAATTGCTATAAACAACTATACAGACGTTCAGAAAAATAACCGCATAAGGGCAACCGTAAGTTCAATGCCATTAAGTTAAGGGCAGACACACAGGTCTGCCCCTACAAAATCCCGCGTATTCAAAGGCTGTAGGGGCGAACCTATGTGTTCGCCCAGGCTTAACTTATGTGTTCGCCCAGGCTTAACTTAATGGCATTGAACCGTAAGTTGCGCCCCTACATTTGTGAAACTTCGTTCCTTCGTGAAATTATTTATCTGAAAAAACTATAGGTATGAAAAAGTATTTTAACTTTTTTAAAAATATTATTTCTTAAACTCAATGTTCTAGTTTTTTTGTGAATTTTGAAAATAAAAGGATATAGAAAGCCATTAGAAATACTATTTTTAAAAATAGTATTTTTTTAAGCCATCAACAATGTTAAAAGACTGTATCTGGTTATTATAGTTATTTATAATATTATAATTTTAAGGAATCCTTACAAGCATCATCAAGTTTTGCGCCGTTCAAATCCGCTTCGGTTAAATTGGTTTTAAACAAATTAGCCCCCACTAAATAGGCTTCAATCAAATTAGCTTCAGTCAAATTAGCTTTAAACAAATTGGCTCCTGTCAGGTTAGCACGAAATAAATCGGATTCAAATAAATTACTTCTAAATAAATTAGCTTCAGATAGGTTAGCTCCCGGTAAAAAGGATTCAATCAAATACGCTTTCATTAAATTGGCTTCCGCCAAATTAGCATCAGTCAGATTCGTTTTGGCGAGATAGGTTTCACAAAGATTAGCTTCACTTAAATTCGCTTTTGTGAAATTGGCTTTATTCAAATTAGCTTCACTGAGGTTAGCACCAGACAAATTCGCACCTGATAAATTAGCATTAGTCAAATCTGCCTTACTGAGATTGGCGCGAAAAAAATCGATATTAGCCAGATTAAGTCCAACAAAATTGCCTCCCGATAAATCGGGCCAAGTACCACTGGGTGTTTTTCTCCATTTATTCCACGCTGAAACTCCCTGTCGGAGAATAGCTACATGTTCCTCATTTGCCATTATTTTTTCCTTAAAGGATTCAGGATTTAATAAATCCAAAACTTGATTTGTCAAACCTAACAGGTTTTGAAAATCTGTCAGGTTCGGGTTTTATTAAATCCGCATTCCTAAGGTGATTTCTTATAAAAAATCTACCGTCACATTCAGGCGTGTTAGAAATACTATTTTTAAAAATACTATTTTTTTGCACAGCATTTTCACAAATTTTGAATACGTTCAGTAAATATCATTTTACCACCCAGTTGGGATATTAATGCCAATCTCAGCTAATAACATTGCCGTTTCATACAAAGGCAAGCCCATTACGCCTGAATAACTTCCTTCAATATGCTTAATAAAAATACCGCCTAATCCTTGAATCGCATAGGCACCTGCTTTATCCAAAGGCTCACCCGTTGCAATATAAGCTTGTATATCAGCTTCAGTCAACTGACAAAAAGATACTTGACTGATATTCAAACGCACTCGCTCAATTGTGGTTGTTACTAAAGCCACTGCTGTTATCACTTGATGACGACCATTTGATAATAGTCTCAATTTATGTTTGGCATCTTCTTCATCAACGGGTTTACCCAATAATTGCCCCTGACAAACTATCACCGTATCAGCTCCTAATACGGGAAGTGTTGTTGATAGTGCCAAACGCCCAGCTTGTGCTTTTGCTAAAGCTAGGCGACTCACATAATCTGGTGGCATTTCATTAAGTAATGGCGTTTCATCAACCGTCACGGCAATTTGTTGATAATGAAGCTTAATTTGTTCAAGTAATTCACAACGACGCGGAGAGAGAGAAGCAAGATAAATCATTATTCAGTTATCAGTTATCAATTGTTTTAGCCTCGATGATAAGGATGATTATTTAATAAGCTCCATGCTCTGTATAATTGTTCTGCTACGATGATTCGTACCAGCAAATGGGGCAAAGTTAATGTCGATAAGGACCAACGTTGTTGTGCCCGTTGTAAACAATTTATTGATAAACCCTCAGGACCACCTACCAGTAAAGCGACACTCGAATATTCCTGCATCCAATGCGCTAATTGATCAGATAATTGCAAACTATTCCAAGCTTGCCCCCGCTCATCAAGGGCTATGACATATGCACCTTTAGCAATTGCAGCTAACATTTGTTCACATTCCTGGCGTTGCAAACGAACTAAATCAGCATTTTTTGTCCGTTTACGTAAGGGAATTTCAATTAATTGTAAAGTACATGTAGAAGGAAAACGTTTACTATAGTTATTAAAACCCCTTTCTACCCATGAGGGCATTTTTTGTCCAATACAAATTAAGTCAATGCGCATAAGTTAATGGGAATCAGAAAATATTTTGTACATATTTGTTTATCTTCAAAATTTATTATATACTCTTTGCTGTAACAAACTTAACTTTTTTCAATGAGGCAGCCGGGAAAAAAATGAGGCAGCCGGGAAAAAAAACTTTAGGAGCCCTTTGAAACGTTTTTTCCCCTTCGATTTTTTTTAAGGAAGGGTAAAAGTGCCGGAGCAGCTTGCACACCTGCTCCAACAAGTGAATGCAAACCTTGTTGTCTCAGACTCAACCACTTCTGCCCAAAACTAAAATGTATCTTCTCTAAATTCGGTGGAAAAAAACCTGACAGGTTTCCAAAACCTGTCAGGTTCGTTGCACGTTTACCCACACTTTTTGATAAGATACCCTAAAATTTTGGACTCCATCTCAAAAATTTATGCCCGATTACCACTTTCTCCAGTCATCACAGCAGAACCAATTAAATGTGCTAATCGCAAAGCTTCAGGTACATGTCCCAGTTTGGTAAGACGTTCAAGGGCTTTGCCGACTACATCAGGGTTTCCGCCTTGCGTTTGAAAATAAAAGGGCTTTTGCTGATAAATATGACCCGCTTTATGAATCAAGTCCCAACGTTTAGCAGTATTGGGTAGGTTTTGAAGAGCCTTTTGTATCGCAACCAAATTAGGTTGTTTTCGCATGACAGAAACACAAGGGCGTTTAAGACAGGTGGCTAATTCAGGTAAATCAATGAGATTAAATCCGCCCATCGCTAAACCGTCAATCAATACCAAATGCACTTGATCATAAAATTTACTCTGTAATAGTAATTGGCTCAGTACTTCCGTCGCGTCATCGCCGTCTTTTTGTACTTTTCCCCATAGCATCCCCTCAAATTGGGTGCCTGCACACACAACACCCGCCACATTGACACATGCCCCCTGGTAATGTTCAAAGGGGGCATCATCGAAACCGATAACTCGGAGAGTACGGTTTTGTTGTAGCAGTTTTTCCAGTGTTTTCATATCTCGTTCAAACAACTCCAGGAAGTCCAATCACCCAAATGGTTATCTTTTATTTCGGTTAAATCAACCATATCCCACTGTTGATTAATAGCAATATATTCTGATTGATTAATTTTCGTCGTTTTAATAAGGGTGCCCTGACAAAAAGGGCAGACATTTTGCCGAGTACGATAAATACGTGTTGGCAACACGCCAGCATAAGCCAGTTTCCACCTCACACTCAGGATAAGATCGCAATTTTGGCATATTGTTTTATAATAAGTTGGATGCCGTCTTTTTTTATGTCTTGGTTCATAAGTTTTCATTTTATAATTCTACTTTATCACATTAATGTTGGTATGCAATAAATAAATATTTCTTTTCACATAAGGCTATTCATGTTTAACCCCGTTGGGGTTATGAATTTTCACCCCATCCGGTGTCAGTTTTTAATACCTGAATAGTTACAAATTTTTTTAAGCCTTTGAATGGAAGTTAAAAAATAGACTTGACTTAAAAATTAAAATTTGATATAAAAATTAACCGTTAAGTCAACTTAAAATTTTATTTGTGAAAGTAGAAATGCTTGAAAAATTAATTGAAACATTACTATTTAGAAGTCGATGGTTGTTAGCACCGTTTTATATTGGTTTAGTTGGTGCCTTGATTATCCTATTAATAAAGTTTATCAAAAAGTTTGTCTTTATTATTATTCCTAGTGTTGGTTCTGCTTCTAGCACTGAATTGATTCTTAATATATTAGGATTGATTGACATTGTTCTAATTGCCAATTTATTGCTAATAATTATTTTTAGCGGCTATGAAAATTTTGTTTCAAAAATTGATGCCGTAAAAGATCATGTTGATCGTCCAGAATGGATGGGCAAAGTGGACTATGCTGGTTTAAAAATCAAAGTGATCGGTTCAATTGTGGCTATTTCCTCAATTGAATTATTGAAAGTATTTATCAGCATTTCAGAACATGATCCCAGTTTACTTGAGGGAAAGGTTTTATGGGAAGTAGATGTTTTTTGGTTAGTTATTATCCACTTGTGTTTTGTGATTTCAGGGGTATTGTTTGCAGTGATGGAAAGGATTATGCATCCACCACACGCCCATGCTGAAAAAAAGCATGAAACTTAGGTTGATATAGCTTTTCAGAAAAATAAAAGTTCTCAGACCTGACAGGTTTCCAAAACCTGTCAGGAGACCAAAATATTTATCTGAAAAGTTATAGGATTGCTATACTGAGCGTATTTGAAATTTTTGAAAATTCATCTATTCCCAAAATACTATTTTTTTTAATAATACCATTTTTTGAAAAAATGGTATTTCTGCCATCTTCAATTTTGACTACTGGATGGGGCTATTTTTTTCTTTTACAATGTTCCCTAATTCCATCCTTATTCGTCACCTTGGACTTGTTCCCTATCAACCGACTTATCAAGCTATGCGGCAATTTACAAATGCCAGGGACATAGATACCCCTGATGAACTCTGGGTGCTTCAACACCCACCCGTATACACATTAGGGCAAGCGGGCAAGCGTGAACATTTACTCAATACAGGCAATATACCAGTTTACCCCATTGATCGGGGTGGACAAGCCACTTATCATGGTCCAGGTCAATTAATTATTTACATCTTAATGGATATCAAGCGGCGCCAGTGGGGCGCAAAGAAATTAGTACAAGCCTTAGAACAAGCTGTGATTGATTATCTCACGAGTCTTAAAATTCATGGCGAACGCCGTTACAAAGCGCCAGGTGTCTATGTCAATGGGTGCAAAATAGCGGCTTTAGGCTTAAGAATACGGCACGGTTGTTGCTATCATGGCTTAAGTTTAAATGTCAACATGAATTTAGAACCTTTTGCTGGAATTAATCCCTGTGGCTATGCCGGTTTAGAAGTGACGCAATTACGTGATTTTGGGGTTACCGATCATTTTACTCAAGTTTCTACACAATTTTTGCACTATTTATTAGACACTCTTCAATTATCTCAAGCAAGGATAACCACAAAGGATTATAGATACCCAGATAAATTTCAGCCAGACCTGTCAGGTTTTAGAAACCTGACAGGTCTTTAATTCAGAAGAAAACTTTTCTGGGTAACTATATCCCTACATTTCAGTTCCTAACCACATTATCAAATAGATATTGGATTCCATCATGCAACATCTTGACATCCTCATTTATGCGGGTTGGATTATTCCCGTAGAACCCGAAAACGTCGTTTATGAACAACATGCTATTGGCATACAAGATGGAAAAATTGTCGCTGTATTACCGAGCAGTGAAGCGGTTCGGCATTTTTCCGCACGTATTACTCATCGTTTGACAACACATCTTTTAATACCAGGTCTGATTAATGCCCATACCCATGCAGCGATGACTTTATTTCGTAGTTTTGCCGATGATCTACACTTGGAAGAATGGTTAAATGACAAAATTTGGCCGGCAGAAAAAACGCATGTTAGTAAAACATTTGTCGCAGATGGTACGAGGTTAGCTATTGCTGAAATGCTACGTGGCGGTGTCACTTGTTTCAATGACATGTACTTTTTTCCTGAAGTGGTGGCTAAAGTCGCTGAAGAAGCAGGCATACGGGCTACGCTTGGATTGATTCTCCTTGAATTTCCCACTGCTTGGGCTAAAGATGCTGACGAATACCTAAAAAAAGGTCGGGAAGTGCATGACGCTTATCGTGAGCACCCGCTCATTAAAACCGCCTTGGCCCCCCACGCACCTTATTCAGTGTCAGATACTTCACTAACATCGGCTCAAGCAATGGCAGAAGAATTAGATCTACCTGTTCATATCCATCTTCATGAAACCGCCAGTGAAATTGAAAATGCGGTTGAAAAGCATGGTGAACGGCCCTTAACACGCTTAGAAAAGTTAGGTTTATTATCACCACGCCTGATGGCTGTCCATGCGACACAATTAAAAAATGAAGAAATTAATTTATTAGCGAGTCTCGGTGTAAATGTGATTCACTGTCCAGAGTCAAATCTTAAACTCGCGAGTGGATTATGCCCGGTGACTAAATTGTTAAATGCGGGCGTGAATGTGGCATTAGGAACAGACGGTGCTGCTAGTAATGATGATCTAGATATGCTGGGAGAAATGCGGACCGCGGCATTATTAGGTAAAGCCGTGAGTAAAGATGCCAGCAGTGTACCTGCTGCAACGGCACTCAGCATGGCGACCATAAATGGTGCAAAGGCTTTAGGTATAGAAGCTCTAACGGGTTCACTGGTACCAGGCAAATCGGCAGATGTGGTTGCGATTAATATGCTTGATATTGAAACGCAACCTATTTATAATCCGTTATCTCAACTGGTTTATGCAGTAGGGCGAGATAAAGTCACTGATGTTTGGGTCGCCGGCAAACATTTACTCAAATCGCGTACTTTGACATCACTAAATGTACATGAAATCAAATCTAAAACGTATTCATGGCGGGATAAAATACTTTCTCAGTGATCGGTTATTCATCGTTATACATAAGTTAAAATGGTATGAATTGTATAGCTTTTCAGATAAATATTTTGGCGGAAAGACCTGACAGGTTTTGGAAACCTGTCAGGTATGAGAACTTTTATTTATCTGAACATCTATAATTGCAAACCTCGTCAAGCGTCATTTTTTTTATATCTGAGTAATTACAATAGAGGTTACCATGACAATTTATTTTTACTCAACGAGTAATGAATTTTTTGAATTTTCTAATTTTTCAGAGCATGGCTTTACCTTGAAAAATAAATATTGGACTACAGTAGAACATTACTTTCAAGCCCAAAAATTCCCAGGACATTCACAAGAAGAACGTATTCGTATTGCAAAATCGCCAGGGAAAGCCAAACAATTAGGTCGCACTCGTTCTGTTCCTTTACGCCCTGATTGGGAAACCGTTAAGGATGATATTATGAGAGAGGCAGTTTTGGCAAAATTCCGCGCTTATGACGATCTCAAAAAACGCTTACTTGATACAGGTAATAACAAATTAGTTGAAAAAGCGCCAAAGGATTATTATTGGGGTTGTGGTAAAGATGGCACTGGTAAAAATATGCTCGGCAAAATTTTGATGGAAACGCGGGAAATTCTTCGTCAAGAACAAGAAGCTTAATTTTTTGAGCGTTATGTAAACGTTCAATAAATTCACACTATAGACTTTCAGAAAAGTCAAAGCTATCAGACCTGTCAGGTTTTAGAAACCTGACAGGTCTTTATATAAACCTGTCAGGTATTCAAGACCTGACAGGGTTTCCAGCTATCACGTTTTTGATCGTTTATAGTTTCTCTAACCAACAATAGGCGGCATCATCCCATGATGGAATATCCAAGCAATAATATAAGCAATGGGGGCAATGATAAGGAATAGCGCAATAGCATAAAGTAGTGTCAACCGTCCCATCCCTTTCAGTTTGCTAAAGTCGGTGATAATGCCAATACTGACAAAAGTGAGCATAAACATCATCTTACGCATGGGACTTTGTACAATGTTAGCACCCTGTTTCGCTGCTTCGATCATGTCAGGTAAAAATATTGCGATCCCTAAGTAGATAAACCAAGCTAAAAAGTAACCGACGACAAATTTAGGGAAGCGGTGCCAAATTTCTGAAACGGGAACGGTGGATTGTCCGGCAGTTTTCTGTTCCACGTTGTACACCCATACCAGGGCTAAAATAAATGCCCATACGCCAAGAAAGACATCAATCCAAATTTTGGTCATCACAGCAGCACTTAAAATCCATCCTTCTTCCCAGACTATACCAAACTGATTGACGGCATTGGCTCGCATCAATTCATCCAAGATTGCCCCAGCAGCTCCGTCTGCGCCATCGGTTTTGACCGTCATACCCATTGCCGCGCCATTAACAATTGGTTGATCAGGGGCAATATAAGTGTAGAAGCCTGGTAAAATAACCAGTTCAATCATGGCAAAGACGACAATGAGTACAGATACCATGACTGGCAATATCGGTTTGGCTCGAATGGCCCCGGCGGTGGCGATGGCTGCTGATACACCGCAAATGGAAATACCAGAAGAAAGTACCGCGGCGGCGGCCCGCGAGAGGCGGAATATTTTTCTAGCGACTGTGTAAATAATGGGCCAAAATAGCATATAAGCGACAAAAGTAGCCGCCATGCCTGCGATGGCAAGGTCCATGGTTTTGGAAAAGTCTTGCATGGTCATAATGCCAATTTTAATGCCCAAATAGACAATAGCGGTTTTGATAAACCATTCTGGTTTGGCGGCTTCGGAGAGAAATGCGGCAAATCCTTTAAAGAAGTTACCAATAATCAGTCCGACGAACAAAGCGAGCATATAGGAAAATCCCCCACCTAAGGATAGGCTCCAGGTGATGCCATACTTTTCAAATTCATTGGTATGGGCTTTGAAGTGCGCTTCGTGACCGATAATCCATACAGCCCAGGTGATCAAGAAAATAATCGTCCAACCAAGGAAGAATTTCTTGACATTTAATTTCATAGTCCAGGCACCAAGACAGGTGAGGGCTGTAAAAACCAGGTAAGTCACAAAAAACGAGAGCAAGGGGTGCCATTCTTTGTAACCCGATGGTTTTAGAACATTTTGCCAGGAAAAGTCGCCCCATACCCATGTTTTGGTTTTTGCCATCCAACCGACTAGATCTACACCCCAAATTGAGGTGAGACCGGCAAATAACATAATTAATCCCAGCCATACTGCCCACCAATCTTCAGTGGTGAGCATTCCAGAGTACCATTTGCGATTCACAGACATAGGTTTAGTTGTTCTCCTGTTTGGTTTGTTTATAAATCAAGTGAAACATAACGGTTAAAATAATGGGAAGCATATTGGCGGAGCCAAGTAGGAATGGTGTCGATGTCAAATCCCATAAACACGTTCACCGATGTTCCTGCCGAAAATTGACCAGTAGATTGTAGGGCATGAACTAAGTTTGCGTCCAATGCTGAAAAATCCTGACCGCTGGCATTAACAATGGGATGACGTGCAATCCATTTGTGTCCGTCATGTACGAGATTCATATCGATATCGGTCTTCATTGTCATTCATCTCATTGCTATTTTAATAAAAAGATATTGATCAGTGTTCCTAACACCACTAAGCCACTGATACCAATGAGTATACTCCATAAAACTAGCTTAGTTTCCCATGATTCCCATGGTTCCGCGTCTTCAAGTGCGGATTCGTCGGCACCTTGGAGACTAAGCCCGGTAATGATTTGATCTTCAGTGATTTGATCAAGATCACGATTATTTTGATCATTGTTTGCCATATTGATAATTTCCTGTTTTGGGTTTTAGACTTAACAGGTTTTTAAAACCTGTCAGGTTTGTCGGTATATATAAGCATACCTTATTAGTCACCGCATCCACAAAAATCAAGTTTTGTTTTTGAACAGCAACTTTGATTTTCATTTCAGGCAATAAAAAATAACAGGCACTATCAGCTTTTATTTTTTGATGCGTTTGCCCTTTGCTTTTTTGCCACAAATGAAGTTCAATTGGAACGCGCAATTTTTTGGTTTGTGTGTTTTTCACCCGATCATTTACAAAATACGATTTATTTACAAATACTAGATCGAAAAGAAATAGTATTTGTTTTTTTTTACCTATTTACAATTTTCTTTCAAATTTATCTTGACTAATTAATGTTTGTTGAAATTGTGGATACCAGGCGCGTAATTCTGCCGGGGTTTTAGACAATATGGTTTCATAATGTCGAAAGGCAAGTATTATGCCTTGTGTTGAGGGTAGTGTCCAACGACGATCTAAAATATCCTTAATGGTTTGCGTGAATAATCTGTGCCATAGTAATTTCCGAAATCGTTTTTTAAATTCAGCAAGATCAGAGCTATGGAAACGGTGTAAAACGGCTTGATTAAGTCCCCATAAAGCAGTAGTCGTTAATCGTGTTAAACGCCCTTCTGAACTTTCTACATGACATAATCTCGCTTTTAAAGCATGTAAAAGCATACCCAGGCGCGAAGCGCGATAACACACATCATTATCTTCATTAACGGCATAACGTTCTAACGCTTCTTCAAAATGAACTTGTGCTAAAATTTCTCGACGAAAACTCATACGCGCTCCATGTATCATTGACACCGGATGGGTAGCTAGATGTTTAAGCGTGTTTGGCAAAGTATATTTTGGGAAAGTCAAATCGTAGGGTATAAAAATATCATCGTCTTTAATGAGGCGTTTAGCAAAGGCTCGCAATTTTACTTGAACTATTTTGAATTTCTGAAAGAAAGCGTTATCCTTTTTAGCATGATTTGCACAAGGATGGGCTTGGTTATCGGGCGGTAAAATTTCTAATTTCGGCATAATACCGGCGACTTGATGTGCGGTATCTTGGGCATAAATACGAATGACTTCTTCGGCGCAATCTGGATACATAAAGGAATCGTCATCAATCAAAAATATAATATCAGCCGTGGCAAGTGCAATACCTTGATTACGTTGTGCCGCTGAAGAGGCACGTTTGGCAGGTAAATATTGCCAATCAATTGTGGGATATTTGATGGCTAATTCGTGCATGATGTATGCTTGCGTTTGTTCCCAAACTGGACTGGCATCAACCACGATGATTTCTTTAGGGAGGTACGTTTGGGCAGCTGCAAAGCCTAAACAACGCCGTAACACGGCTTCACGTTTATAAGTCGGAATAACTAATGCCCAAGTTAGTTTTTCAATTGGAATATTAATTTGCATAGTATATAGTAGAAATCCGATTTTTGAAAAAAATCGGATTTCTTGAATCTGCTATTTCTTGAGTCTGCTAGGATTTCTTGAATCTGCTTTTATAAGTAGAAATCCGATTTTTGAAAAAAATCGGATTTCTTGAGTCTGTTATATAGCGTATTATTGATCATTAACCATTAACCATTAACCATTCTTAACCAAATGCATAAAGTCATTGCCGTCATTGTCAATTACAATAAACCCTTTGATACGCTGCGATGTATCAAAGCGATTTTACAAAATAGTCAAAAACCTTCAACTATTATTGTGGTTGATAATGCATCTACTGATAATTCCGTTTCTATTTTACAAAATTGTCATCAGATAGAACTGATTATTAATCGGCAAAATAAAGGGGGCAGTGGCGGATTTAATACAGGCATTGAGGCTGCCCTTAAGTATAAGCCAGATTATGTCTGGCTATTAGATAATGATGCCTATCCAGATACCCGTTATTTGTATTTTGCTTTGGCTACTTTCAAACAATATCCAGATACAGGGGTTGTCGGGGCGCAAATTTTGGATATTAATAATCATAATATTATAGTCGAATTGGGTGCCAATATTTGTTGGGATCATATCGGTACGACACCCATTGGCAGAAGAAAACAACGTGTGAGCCAACATTACACCTTGCAAGTCGATTATGTACCGGCTTGTTGTATGTTGATTTCTCGTCAAGTATTAGAAACGGTTGGGGGATTAAAGGATTTCTATTTTCTTCATTGGGATGATATGGAATTTGGTTATCGAGTCAATCAGCATGGGTTTTTAGTGAGAGTGAATACTCGCGCCATTGCTTTTCATAAACCTTATGATCAACCGCCCTCCCCTACGGTTAGATATTATGATATCCGAAACAGTTTACGTTTCTATTTGTTTGATAGCCGACATATTGGTATGAAATTGAGGGTTATCATTTATGATATTATTTGGACGATATTAACGCGCCCTTTTAGTAAAACACCTTTAGATGTTTATATTTTATATAAGGCATTAGCCGATCTTTTGCGTGGAAAAATGGAGAAACTTGACAGCACAGCATTTTGGTGCTATAAAGTATCTCATTCTGAACACTTTATTTTATCAAGCTATTTGCCCTTAGGTGAACGAATTGTCATAGCCAATAATTTGAGCAAACAAGAACACAGTTTTGAAGTATTAGTACATGATGCTGTGGAAGAAGGCAAACTAGCCAATCAATTTCCAGTACGTAGAGTCAATCATTGCTTAACAGCTTATATCAAATTATTTTTCAGCAACCTTTTTGGCCAAAAAATTTTAATTTCGACGGGTTATTATAATATACTGGATATTTTATTTAGACGACGTGCTTATTATGATGGTTATGACTTGATTAAAAAACCTTTGTCCCTCAGCATTTTTTGGAACATCATTAAAAATAGGAAAAAATCATGACAATCAATACCAAAGTCGCGAAGATATTATCTGCGGGTAAAATCTTGACAGCCGGTTTACTCGGTATGAATAATACAGCGCAAGCTGTACCTTATGGCGATGTCCACACTTATCCCACGGATAATTGGGATCGTTCTACCGGCAACAGTATTATTTGGCATCCACAAAATGATAATAGTTTGACTATTACCCTATATGGTACAGCCGACACGGATTTTTTAGGTGTCTATCGGGTGCTAAACACTGATACAAATGAGGTTGTCACTGGTTTCACGCCATTTTTACAGGGTACTTTTCCTGAAAATGGTCGATTTACCCAGGTGCTTGATGATCTCGATCTTTCTGGTTTTGCCGATCAAAAGATTCAATTCTTTATGATCTATAGCAACCTTTACACGATGTTCGACGGTCCTACTTACCCCTATATTCGCATGAGCGAAGTCGATAATATTTGCGTTTCAGATATTTATATCAAATGTACGGGTTCTTAACAAGGAAGGTGGGCAACCAAAACACGTTGCCCACCCTACCTATCTAAAGAAATCCGATTTTTTGAAAAAATCGGATTTCTACTGATTTTAAAAATCATGAAAAATATATTTAAAATGCTACCTGGGACTACGCTTCAAAAAATCACTTTTGAGTCCATCAGTTTAAAACATGTCAATCAAGATGATGAAGCTTACAACCAGTTATTGTCCAGTTCTGGCGTATTAGATTTTATTCATTGTGTGCCTAGCCATAGTGATATTTATTATAGTGCTTCAAAGCTTGCGGATTATGGCTTGGATACGAAATCGTCATCATTAATTTTTCTAATTGAAAAAAACTATAGCCAGGAAGCTATTGGTTTTAGTATTATTCACAATATTGATTTAAAGCTTATGGAGTGCGAAGTTTCATTTTATATCAATCCAAATCATCGCCGGGGGCGTTTGCCTCTGAATGCTTTTATTGCTTTGGCTGATTTCATTTATAGTGAAATTATG
>Ga0233404_10000151_pt1 | contig 17550 bp, 19 predicted proteins | sample Na_oxic_2_MG_FD_179861 | JGI IMG/M metagenome (GOLD analysis project Ga0233404, IMG submission 179861) | Seawater microbial communities from Saanich Inlet, British Columbia, Canada - Na_oxic_2_MG | ecosystem: Environmental > Aquatic > Marine > Inlet | place: Canada: British Columbia | collected...
CCGACAGGGTCTCGAAGACATCCTGCGCTTACTCAACAATCCCCACCTAGCAAGCGAGGAACGCAAAGCATTCACCGACTGGCTGAAATCCCCCTCTTGGTCTAATATTTTTATCGTGTAACGTGAATACACTTATCAAATGGCGATGAATACAGTTTATATAACTATGATGGCGTATGGAGCCTTAGCAACTTCGTTGCTGGCCCAAACAAACATCGATAGGCTATTCACAGACGAAGGCAATTGGGCCAAGTCTGCGAAAGCTGCCGCTGAGGAATTCTCGACCTTCGAGTGGGACACCTCAACAGACAAAGCTGTTCTGAAGAATACAGATATACGCTTATGGAACCGTGATGTTGATGGATTCGATATGGTTTCTAGAACTGGTTTTTTGCGTTCTTTGAATGTGCTAGTCGATAATACGAAATCAAAATCAGAATTTTCCGACACACTTGAAGAGTGGGTCGCAGTTTTCGATGCGAACCTCAAGGTGGAGCACACTGAGGACGCTTTTAAGTCCAAAGACGGAGCTAAATCGATGACTTACCGATGGAAGCAAGACACCTATTATGTTTACCTCACGGGAACAGCCAAAGGAGGGGCATATAATGTTTCTCTGGAGTATAGGCCAAAGGTTGTAGCGTATGCTCCGGCTTCAGTACTGGCTGAGAAAGATCGTTTCGACGGTATTTATGAGCGCAAATTTCACACGCCAGATTATTCAAAATCCTTCAAGGGACGCATTGTTGGTTTTGATCAAGGCAAAGAGACGATTTCAGTGCAGACAAAAAGATCAAAAATGACAGTTCCTCTCGATAAACTCAGCGAGCGTGACATTGCGTACTATGAGGAGATTAAAGATCTTGTGCTGGCCTCCAAAAGTCTAAGTGTCGGACTAAAAGAAACCAAAGCCAAAGCTGTGCGTAATGGTAGAGCAAGCTCAGTGAACACAAACTTTGCTATCAATTTAGCAAATAGTTCGCCGCAAGAAATGAAGGACATAGAGGTGAAATACGTGACTTATTACAGAGTGGACACACTCGATGGACCTCCAGTACTCACTTCGACAAGAGGTAGTCTTGACGTTTCTAAGCTCTTCGGGAATTACCGTCAGACAGCGTATACTGATGCAGTAGCGATTGTCCGAGAATCGAGACCTGGAGTTAGCGGGGGATGATGTGGTACTGGATCACCTGCCGGTCGGCGGGTAGATAGTATGGTAGGTCTTGTTGCTAAGGTTTATGTCAAAGGCGCACTAGTGCTTGAAAAATATAGCCGTAATGGCCTGGATAAAGACATCCAAAAGCTCAAATAAACTAATCTAAAGGAAATACCCGAGTGGCTAAGTTGCCGTTCGGGTATTTTTGTTTAATGGCTGGTTGCTTGAGGCCCCCTAAAGAAGGTAGCGTTTAGCGGATTTTGCGCCACAGGCGTGTGGAGAGCAAAATGGATGCTATACCTAGTCCCAGCGCGAGTCCCCACCACATACCTTTTGCTTCTAGGCCGGCAAAGTGGGCCAAGCAATACCCTGCTGGAATGCCAACTGCCCAATACGATAGAATGGCCATTTTTGCCGGAATTTTAGTGTCGTGCAGACCACGTAGAAGTCCTGTGGATGCCACTTGCAGGCCGTCTACGATTTGGAAAATACCAGAGACAATCAAGAGTGATGCCGCGAGAGTGATGATCTCAGGGATGTCGATGAACAGAGATGCTACAAGCTTGCCGGAAAAAATGAAGATCGCGGCAGTCGTGAAAGAGCACAATAGGGTGAGAAACCAACCAGTCTTGACGATGCTTCTTTGGCGAGTGTGGTCGCCGTGAACTTCGCCAATTCTGACAGTTAGGGCCATTGAGATGCCAAGGGGAATCATGAATGCCATACCCGATGACTGGAGGGCGATTTGGTGGGAGGCTAGTGCTTCTGCACCAAAGGCCCCAATGATCAATCCGGCAGCGGCAAACGTGCTGACTTCAGCGAGGGTCTGTAGCCCAGCTGGCAAGCCGAGCTTATTGAGAGATCGGATTTCGCTCCAGTCTGGTTTTTTAAGCCAATGGGTGGGTGTCCATGGGTGGAGAGATCGGTCGAAACGAAACCAGAGCATCATAGCAACCACGATGACCCATCGCGCTACAAGGGTGGCGATGGCGGCTCCTTTAAGTCCCATTTGAGGAAATCCCCATTGTCCAAAAATGAGAGCGGCGTTGAGAAGTATATTGAGAGCCACACCTCCCATGAAAATCCAAAATGCTGGCCATGGCCGGTCAAGAGCATCGGCGTGGTTTTTCAGCAAGAGAGACATCGCACATGGAATAAGTGACGCCATGACGATGAGATAATAACCTTCAGACCTCGTTGCAACGTCATCGGGTTGACCCATCGAATGGAGAAAGGGGAAGGCTGCGAGAGCGGCTAAGAAAAATACTGTTCCTATGATGATGGAGAGATAAAATCCATTTCGACAAACACTTCGCGCTTCGCCTTGGTTCTTCTGGCCACGGGCTGTGGATGTTCGGATAGAAATACAAGTGAGAATCCCTATCGCAAAGACGAAAGGGACAATGAAGAGGCTGTTAGCAAAAGAAAGGGCGGCCAAATCGAGGACGCCCACTTTTCCCACCATGATGGTGTCAAATACTCCCAGTAGCATCTGGCCTAGCTGGCCGATGACTAGGGGAATGGCTAAGGCTATGATGCTTTTTATTTCACGGACGGTCATAGAAGATTGGTGCAGCATAGCACCAATCTCCAGATAGCAAACTAATAGCCGAGAGAATTTTCTAATGAATCAAGGAAGCTTCCGTGATCACGGAGGTGTGAGGAATAGATCTCACTGCCGACTTGTGGCAGGGTCGCCGCAGGTGATGGCGAGCAAAAGGAGTCGACGAGTTCAGCATAGTTAGAGCCTTCAGAAAGAGCTGCCAGAATGGCTGATCCAAGTCCAACGGAGCTGGAGACTTCGAGTCGTTTTACCGGTGCTTGGAAAATGTCCGCAATAGTTTGGGCAATAGCTTGGTTCTTAGAAGCACCGCCGGTGAGCAATACATCAGTGATGTCGAGCTGCATCCATTCTGACTGCAACTTCATGTTACTGAACTGACCTTCGAGCAGGGCTCTGAGAGTCGTTGCTACGGGTTCATTCTGTGGATCCCATTCGTTTGTCTGGAAGCCAGCTTCTTGTAGCCGCGGTGTGACCTCTGGAGTGAATAGGGCAGCTGCAAGTTTACCTTGGTTTCCTAGTGGGGAACTAGCGAGAGCGTCTTGTTCAAATCGCTCCCAGCTTAGATTGTGTTGTTCTTTGATGGTTTCTCTAGCGAGCGAGCCGTTAGCGAAACAGATCAAGCTCATGTAGCCCTTTACCGGGTTGCCGAAGACATGACCGAATCCATTGGGGTCGGTCTTAGATTCTGGCATTGCGGCAAAGAGGGTGTCACTAGTACCGAGACTAATGACCACTTTCCCCGCTGATGCCGCGCCCATACCTACTAGGCTAGCGGGGTTGTCACCAGTCCAGCTCAGAGCCTTGCAGTCGGAGCTGAAGCCATATTTCTTTACGAAGTAGCTAGAAATATTAGCGACATAAGTACCGGCGTTTTTGAGATCTGGAAGTTTGTTAGAGAGATCAGGGGCGGTGGCTTGCAGCATTTGGCTGTTCCACTCATTGGAACTTATATCCATCAAGTTCATGCCTGCTCCGTCACCGAAATCTATTGGGGCGTTAGCGCCTGCTAGAACAGAAGCGAGGAAGGAACTATTGAGGTGGATCTTGCTAGTTTGCGCGTAAGCTTCGGCAGATTCTTGGTAGAATTTGCGGATCTGAGGTCCAGTGAAGCGCTGAGTCGCGACGGAGCCAGTAAGCTCACTGACTTTTTGGCTAGATCCAATGGAGTCGGATATTTGCTGGCATTGCTCGCTGGTCGAGCTGTCCATCCATATAGGCGACTGTGCGCGTGAAAGTGTGGAAGCGAGTTGTTCGCTCAATGAGCGTGTGGCATCGAGCTGTCCTAGGGCTCCATCAAAGCTGGAGTTGAGGTAGACGCTGGCGTGTTGTTGTCCGGCTCCGCAGACGGCACGTACTTTAGACAGGTCTATGCCTTTGTCACAGAGTCGTTTTAAAACTAGGTCTAGGGCATCTAGCCACATCAGGGGGGAAGCTGTGACAACTCCCTCTCCTGAACTAATGAAGCCATTGGGTGAATCATATTCTGGAAACTCAGCGCCAAAATTGACACTGTCCTCCGCTATAATTTCACCTTGAGCTGTGTCTATCAGTATAGCTGAGAGACTCTGAGTAGATGCGTCTAGACCTAGGTACATAATGTTATTTAAACGATGTAGTCGTTAAGAAGGTTCTCTAGCATTTCCTGGCGGCCGCTAGCGACAACTGGGGCTTGAATGCTGTGAGCCAAAGCGTCGAGGCTATCGAGAGTTGTCTTTCCTGCTTCCACATCTGCTCCGATTCCGTTGTCGAATGAAGAATAGCGCTGGCCTACGAGCTCGTCAAAGCGACCGTCTTCTACGATCTTAGCAGCGATCTTGAGACCACGAGCGAAGGTGTCCATTCCGCCAACATGTGCGTGGAATAGGTCTTCTAGTTCGTGAGATTCACGGCGGCGCTTTGCATCGAAGTTGAGTCCACCTGTAGTGAATCCACCCATCTTCAAGATGCGTACCATGACGTGAGTAGCCATGTAGATGTCTGTTGGGAACTGGTCAGTGTCCCAGCCAATGAGTTCATCACCTTGGTTAGCATCGATAGATCCTAGAGCGTTAGCACCGAGGGCCACATCCATTTCGTGCTGCATGGTGTGACCAGCTAGTGTGGCGTGGTTAGTCTCGAGGTTCAGTTTGAAGTGATCGAGGAGATTGTACTCGCGGAGGAAGTTGAGGCAGGCTGCTGAGTCAGAATCGTATTGGTGGGTGGACGGCTCCATCGGCTTTGGCTCGATGTAGAATTGTCCTTTGTAGCCAATTTTCTTAGCGTGATCGACAGCCATGTGGAAAAACGCAGCGAGGTGGTCGAGTTCGCGCTTCATGTCGGTGTTGAGAAGAGTGGCGTAACCTTCGCGACCTCCCCAGAATGTGTAGCCTTCGCCACCGAGTCTGTGTGTTTGCTCAAGTGCGTGTTTCACATTGGATGCAGCGTAGGCGTAAACGTTAGCGTCTGGGCTTGTGGCTGCGCCTTGTGAGTAGCGTGGGTGGCTGAATAGGCAAGATGTTCCCCAGAGGAGCTTCTTACCGTGGGCTTTCTGCTCAGATTCTAGAGCGTCGCATACTGCAGCGAGGTTAGAGTGAGTTTCTGCCAAAGTTTTTCCTTCAGGAGAAATGTCACGGTCGTGCCAGCAATAATAATCGATATCGATTTTATTAAGAAATTCGAAGAAAACAGGGACACGCTTGAGGGCGTTTTCAAGGCTGTCTGAGCCATCGTCCCATGGCATAAGTGCGGTGCCAGCACCGAATGGATCGGAAAGGTCGTTACGCATCACATGCCAGTATGGAGCTCCAAAACGGAGGTGCTCACGCATGGTTTTTCCCATGATGATTTCATCTGGATTGTAGTGGCGAAATGCGAAAGGGTTGGTTGTCCCTTTGCCTTCGAATTGGATTTTTGGAATGTGGCTGAAGTAGTCTGACATGATATTTATTTGATGTGCTGTATTTGTACACTATCTCGACATATATTTCTTCTTCATTTGCGTAGGGTTTAGGATGATATGCGTATTTTTCTTCCCTAGAATGGGGAAATGGCTTAAGCCTCAGGTGTGAAAGATCTCTACCGCATTGGTCTATTGATGAAAAAAAGCATGGGCTTCAATCGCAATGTGATTGAAGGTATTTATGCGCATAGCCAGCGCAGGAAGAACTGGGTGTTTTATGATGCCGATCCCTCACTGGAAGGAATCGATGCTTTAGCTCAGTGGCAGGTAGATGGGGTGATTGGCCATTTCTTTGATGAAGAATTATTAGGTCGAGTTCTCGCGCTAGACATTCCGCTGGTGAATACTACAGATTCCTTGTTAGGGCTGAATGGTGCGCTTTCAGATGTGAACCACCAAGCAGTGGGGCGTATGGCTGGGGAGTATTTTTTAGGTTTGGGATTTAAGAATTTTGGTTATGTCGGGAATGGGATACTGCAGTATTCGAAACAGCGACTGAGTGGCTACAAAGAAGCCTTAGGTGGTGGGAATGTGGTGGATACTTGCTTCGTTGCCTATCTACCTCAGATTGTGAGTGCTGCAGAGTCGCATCAGGTTCGTGAGAAAATGAAGCAATGGGTGAGTGGTCTGAAGAAGCCCGCTGCAGTGTTTTGTTCCAATGATATTCCAGCTAGAGATTTAGCGGATGTCTGCCTTGAATTAGATGTTAGTGTACCGGGGGAGATTGCCATACTTGGGGTGGATAATGACTTTGTGGAGTGTCGGTTGTCGCGTCCACCTCTCTCAAGTATCGAGATTCCAGCTGCGAAAGTGGGATATGCTGCCGCTGAAATGCTGGCTGACATGTTAAACAAGCGCGAGCTGCGGCACGATGGGCATTTTTCTCCAGAGCCAATTCGCGTGGTCGAGCGGGGGTCAACCTCGATGAACGCGGTGATGGATCCACATGTGCGCACAGTGTTAGAGTATGCAGATGCTCATTTGGCTACTGTGAAGGATGTGGCAGAGCTTGTCGATCAGGTGCCTCTGGGGAGGCGTAACTTGGAGCTGCGGGTCCAGTCGAGCATTGGAATGAGTCTTTGGAGTATGATGCTATCGAAGCGGGTTGGCTACGCTAGGGCGTTACTCGTTGAAAAAGATAGCTCAGTTGGAGAGGTTTCTGAACGTTGTGGCTTCGCTAGTGTTAGGCGGTTCTCTGAGGTGTTTAGAAAAGCGACAGGCTTTAGCCCAAGAGACTTTAAAAAGAATTCGAGCCGAGTTCTCTGAGCGGCTAAATGAGCAGCATCACTATGTGTGTGGCACTTCCTCAATGATGCGGACTGGTGATCCCTGAGATGCGTAGGATAACTTTGAAGTTGCTAACAGAGCTTTATCTAGTCCTTCGGTGTCGGTAAAAACTGTATCGATTGTAGACCAAACAATGTTGATCGTTTGGCGATGGATCGTGTTGTCCTTGATCAGAATGATTTCATCTTTGCCGTAGATTGCTTTACGGGAGATAGCTACGACATTATTGAGAGTGTTCGCTTGGATCGTGGCGGTGACTGGTTGGTTCATGCGCAATGGGTGGCCGGATGTCTCGCTCTTGCGGCCAAAGGGGTCTTCTATTCGAGCAACGACGAAAAGTTCGCGAGAGTTTGGATCGAGCTCGCCCTCAATACGGACGATTTTAGCTGGCCATTGTCGGTCGTCATAGGCGTGAAGCGCGTCTTCCAGCACCACGGGGATATGCTCAAATTCAATTTCATCGATGTCAATTTTCCCAAGTTGGCGAGTCGAGAGTGGAAGTCTGACCTCTGCGTATGCTGTTGCATAAAGTTCTCCTAGCTTTGTGCTTGATCCTACTGACTGGCCTAGGCCGATGTTTCTTGAGCGGATGCGTCCATCGTACGGGGCTCGAATTTTTGTGCGTGCTAGATTTCGTTGGGCACGTTCTAGCGAGGCTTGCTGGGCTGCGACGTTTGCTTCGGCCTCTTTGAGTTGAGGTTTTCTGAGAACCAGCGCATTGGGTTCATCATCGAAGCCAATATCCTGCCAATTTCTGAGAGCTTGAGCAGCGCGGGCTTTTTCTTGCGCTAGTGATGCTTCGGCACGGGCAAGGGCAGCGGAGGCCGATGAAATCTGCGACTGGAAGTCACTGGGCTCTAGTTCGACTAGGATTTCACCCTTTTCAACAAAGGAGCCATTTTCAAAATTTGGCGAAATTTTAGCAACGATTCCGGAGACTTGAGGGTTGAGGGTGGTGATTGCTGGTGGTTTTACGATGCCGTGCGATGTAAGCTCGACTAGAAAATCCTCAGAGATGAGCTCGATGACGTGGGTTTGCTGAGCATTTTCCAAGGCCCGAGCCTTGCGCTCGGCTTTACTGAGCTTCACCGGTTTCTTGGTTTTGCTTTCATCCACTGCAGTAGAAAAGTGCTTCCAGCCCCATATCCCGATAGCGAGAATGAGGATAGCTGGAATTATTCGAAGGATACTTTTCATTTTGGACATTACTGTAGACTGATTTTACGAGTGCGAAAGTGCATATTTTTCATAGAAAGACAAAAACATTCACCCTGCCACTCGAGCTAGTGAGAGTGGAGCTAGGGTAGTTATTCCACAAATGCGATTACTAATGTCAGTTTATTGATCCATTTTGATGCTTTTAGCATTGCGGAAATGTTGGACTTTGGATTAGTTCTCTAGTGCGCGATTCGACCGCGAGTATTTCTATGACAACATCTGATATCCAATTTCCAGAGGCTAACGAACTGACAAAGCACCTGTTTGCCACTCTCAAGAGGCATCCAAAGCGGATCGTCTTCACGGAAGGTGAAGATGAGCGTGTGATACATGCCGCTGCTCAATTGGTGAAAATGGAGATCATAGCACCCATTTTATTAGGCGATAAGAATAGGATTCGCGCTATGGCTGTCCGATTGGGGGTTTCTCTGAAGTGGATCAACGTGATGGAACCTGCGCGTTCGAGTGATCTGGATCTATTCTGTAAACGTCTTGAAAAGACTGAGCGTTACCGTGGCCGAGAAGTAGTAGATGCACGCGAAATGATGGCACGGCCTCACAACTTTGCAGCTATGATGGTCCAGTACGGTCATGCGGATGGGATGGTGTCTGGTAATCAAGCGAACCCTGCGTCGATTTACCGTTCCTTGATGAACTTTGTAAAAAAAGATCCCAATGCGCCAAAGCTTTTTAGTGTGGTGGCAATGGTTGCTCCACACCTGAAGCATTTTGGTAGTGAAGGAATGCTTTTTCTCACCGACTGTGGGGTGAACCCTGAGCCAACGGTGGAAGACCTTGCCGGATTTGCGGTGGAAACTGGCAAGCTTGCCGAGCATTTTATGGGGCACCCCCCAAGGGTTGCTATGTTGAGCCATTCTACCCATGGATCAATGCCTAGTAATTCAGCAAAACGCGTGGCCGCAGCCGCTGCTCTGGCGCGCCAAAAAGCGCGTGAACAGAGACTCGATATTAGCATCGCTGGTGAGGTTCAGGCTGATGTGGCTCTCGATCTAGCAGCAGCTGAGGTCAAACTTAAAGACAAACGCGCCGAGAAGAGTGCGGATGTTTTGGTGTTTCCAAATCTGGATTCAGCTCACATATCTTTCAAGTTGCTAGAGCACGTAGCCGGAGCGCAAGTCTATGGCCATCTGCTCTGTGGTCTCACTAGACCGGCGGCTCAAGTGCCGAAGACTGTCAGTGTAGAAAGCCTCATTGGAACAGCCGCTCTGGTCGGTGTGGAAGCTATAAAGTTCCGCGAGATCTATCCTGACGGTGAGGTTGTGTAGCTATGGTTGTTCGCATTCTACGCGTGCTGTTGGCATTGATTTTTCTCATTTTTGGGGGAATGAAGCTGTTTGATACCCACGCGTTTGTTGAGAATGTGGCAAATTTTCAGATCTCACCATTTGATACAGCCCCCTATGATATGTGGCTGGCTTACTTTCTGCCGCCATTAGAGGTGTTGGTAGGAGTCTGCTTACTGACCGCATTTTGGATGCGTGGTGCCTTAGTTGTTAGTTTGGGCATGGTATTAGCCTTTTTGGTCGGTATCGGCACAGTCTGGTCTAGAGGTCTCAATATCGACTGTGGTTGTACAGGTGGGAATGTGTCTCTTGGCGGTTACCCCACGCATATGACGGTTTTAGCGATCATGTTAGCTGTCATCGTCTTTTTGATTATTGACCTTGTGTTTCCTAGCAAAGAACCGGAGGGCTGAGGCGAATGAGCAAAGCTCAACTTATTGTAAGTTTTAAAGCAATACGCTTGATCGTTTACGTTAGGAAACTAGGCTGCGCGACGACCCCTAGAGAGTGAATTTATGGAAATTTGGAAGGCAATCATAGTTGGAGTAGTGCAGGGCTTGGCAGAGTTTTTGCCGGTGTCATCGAGTGGGCACATTGTGTTGACTCAGTATTTGTTAGGAATTCGTGTAGAGGGTGCTTTGCATCAGCCAGATCTTTCATTTGAGATTATTCTCCATCTTGGAACCCTAGTGAGTGTTTTATTGTTCTTCAGAAAGAGTTTATGGAAGCTCGTGCAGTCGCTCTACACCAAGGATATGGCTGAGGAGCGGATGAAGATTCTGTACCTTGGGCTAGCGACAGTTCCCGCTGTGATCGCAGCTCTTCTTTTCAAAGACCTTTTTGATGCAGCTCCAGGTAACCCGGTGTTGGTGTCTGGATTGTTAGTCGTCACGGGCTTGGTGTTGTTTGTACCACGACTCGTAAAAGGTGGGCAGGGAGCTGTCGGTTTCAAAGGCGCTTTGATGATGGGTATTGGCCAAGCCTTTGCTATTTTACCTGGCATCTCACGCTCAGGCTCAACCATCGCTGCAGGTTTAGTGAGCGGTGTGAAAGCAGAAAAAGCGGCGGAATTTTCATTTTTGATGTCAATTCCTGCAATCGCTGGAGGATTTGTTCTGACGATGAAGAAGAAGGTTGATGGCATAGAGTTGCAGACTCTTGATCAATACAAGGAATCAGGAACTGTAGATCCATCTGTAGCTCACATAGTGAGTGATAAATTAGAAATTGATAAGGTAGAAGTTTTGAGCAGGGCTCTTACTGAATGTTTTAATCCAGCATTTCTAGCTGGAGCCATAGCCGCTGGTGTGGTTGGATTATTAGCCATTTATCTGGTGATGGGTGCAGTCAAGAGAGGGAAATTGGAGTACTTTTCCTATTATTGCTTTGCTGCAGGTATTAGTGGTATGCTGTACTTTTCACTCACTTAGATTATGCTATCCCGCTACTCAGTAATTATTTGCGTCGTGATGTGCATGATGAGTTCTGCTCTCATGGCAGGTGTGACTGTTGTGCTCGCTGACGGTTTTGACTTTCCAGTCGGCAAACCAAATGCTTCTGGATACTATAAAGCCCGTGGCTTGCGCTTGCGCAGTCCAATGCATTTTGGCGAAGACTGGAATGGCAAAGGCGGAGGGGATTCAGACTTACATGACCCGATCTATGCTTGCGGCAATGGGGTTGTGACATTCGCTTACGACATCCGTTCTGGCTGGGGGCGTGTGATTATTATCCGGCACGCTTACCGAGAGCCTAAGTCAGGTCAAATCAAGTACGTGGATTCTCTTTACGGCCATAACCGTAAAATGCTCGTGAAGGTGGGAGACAAAGTGAAGCGCGGCCAACAGATCTCCACCATGGGGAATAACCGTGGGATGTACATGGCCCATCTGCATTTTGAAATTCGGCATAACCTCAAAATTGGTATGATGCGATCCAGTGTGAAGAGCAACTTAACGAACTGGGCAGACCCAACAGCATTTATTAAAAAGTACAGGAAGCTGCCGGTTGAATCTAAAAAGCACCCAGTGCCGACGAAAACCTACCCAGTGTATAAGGGCTTTAAAGGGCTCTAAAAAGTATGGCTAAGAAAGTGAAATCTAAGAGTTGGCTGTTGATTGTTGCCATAGTCGCCTTCTCCTCGTGGATCTATCAGAGAGATAGTGAATTCAATGAGGGCTTTGTTGGACAGGGGCTAAATGATGTCTCCGAACTTAAAGTTAAGGGTGATTATGAAGTGTTAAATGGCTGCTCTCTCACTAAAAATAGGCGCAACGATGGCGATAGTTTTTTCGTGAAGCACCCAAAAGGTGAAACTGAATTTCGTCTCTACTACGTGGATACTCCCGAGAGCAGGTACCGGGAATACGCTAATGGCGATACCAATGGGAAGAGGATTCATGCTCAGGGAACCTACTTCGGTGGACTTGATCGCGAGACGACTACCGACCTTGGAGCCAAAGGAAAACGTTTCGTAGCCGACTTGCTCGGCAGCAGGCCGTTTAGTGTGATCACCCGTTGGGAAAATGTGTTTAGCCCAGAGCGTCGCTACGCCTTTGTGATCGTCGAGCACCATGGGAAACAGGTATTTCTGCACGAGATCTTGATTGAAATGGGTTACGCGAGGATTCACACTAAACCTGCCACTATGCCGGATGGGGGGAATATCAAACTTCAGCTGAAAAAACTGAGGCTGCTGGAGAAGTCGGCTAAAAACGCGAAGCTAGGTGGCTGGCAATGAGGATATCGGATTGACCTCGGCGCAAATGCAGCGTTAGTTCACCGCATGCTCGCTAAGCGGATTATACCTTGTTTGGATGTGACCAATGGTCGCGTGGTGAAAGGAACCAATTTTGTCGACCTTCGTGACGCTGGAGATCCAGTGGAATGTGCGATCGCTTACAACGAACAAGAAGCGGACGAACTTGTTTTCCTCGATATCACAGCATCAGTTGATGGCCGTGACACGATGGTAGATGTCGTGCGCCGCACCGCTAAGCATTGTTTTATCCCGCTGACTGTGGGTGGTGGAATTCGCAAAGTGGAAGACATGCGTGAGATGCTTCTCGCTGGTGCCGATAAGGTGGGAATCAATACCGCCGCGATTATGAATCCAGGTTTGATCGATGAAGGGGCAACAGCTTTTGGCAGCCAGTGTATTGTCACCGCTATCGACGCCAAAAAAGAAGGTCCAGGTAAGTGGGGGATATACACTCACGGTGGACGCAAGCCAATGGGCATTGACGCTGTGGAGTGGGCCAAGGAAGTTTATAACCGTGGCGCTGGAGAGATTCTCCTTACTAGCATGGATGCCGATGGCACAAAAGATGGCTACGATATCGAACTCACCGCAGCAGTGAGCGAGGCCGTCGGAATCCCGGTCATCGCCAGTGGCGGTGCAGGAAATCTGCAGCACATGGTAGACGTGTTAGAGCAGGGGAAAGCCGATGCAGTTCTCGCTGCCAGCATTTTCCACTTCGGCCAACACACAGTAGGGGAAGCCAAAGATTACTTTGCCCAGCGCAATATCCCAGTGCGGCCTACTTGTAAGTAGGCTGGGTGGGCGCTCAATCTGGCATTGAAATTGCTGACTGAACTCTAAATATCTAAATTAGAATAAAGACATGACGATTGAGCTATCTACACCAGCACTACTTTTTCCAGCAGTGAGTTTACTTTTTCTTAGTTACACGAACCGTTTTCTGGCGCTGTCAGCATTGATCCGTAAATTACACACCGACTGGATAAAGCTACCGGAGAACTGCGATAGTGCTCTGCTGGCTCAGATCTCTAATTTAAGGCAACGTTTGAAGCTAATCCGTTGGATGCAGGTGAGTGGAGCGCTGAGCTTGTTCCTCTGTGTGACTTCAATGGGTTTTATGTTATTTGACGTTCAGCTAATAGGAACTGTATTTTTTGGTGTGGCTCTTGGGCTGATGGCAGTCTCTTTGACCGCTCTGGTACGTGAGGCTTATGTCTCTGGAGGAGCGCTCAATATATTGCTAGACCAAACAGGTAAATCAGTCCCATCGAGCAAGGATTGTTAGGCGGTTGGTTGATCTGTTGCTGCTTCCGAGCTGGGATTCTAAAACTCGCAGTGGCCTGGTGTGCGGGCGAAGGGGATGACGTCGCGGATGTTTTTCATGCCAGTGACAAACATCAGCATACGCTCGAAACCTAGACCGAAGCCAGCGTGCGGGCAGGTGCCGTATTTGCGGAGGTCGAGGTACCACCAATAGTCTTCTTCGCTGAGGCCGTGTTCCTTCATGTTCGCTTGGAGCACATCGAGACGTTCCTCACGCTGCGCTCCACCAATGATTTCACCGATGCCTGGTACTAGGACGTCCATGGCGGTGACAGTCTTGCCATCGTCGTTGGTACGCATGTAAAAGGGCTTCACGCTCTTAGGGTAGTTGTAGACGGTGGTTGGGCATTTAAAATGTTCCTCAGTGAGGAAACGTTCGTGCTCAGACTGCAGGTTCACTCCCCACTCGACTGGGTATTCAAATTTCTGGCCAGAGGCTAACAGTATATCGACGGCCTCGGTGTAGCTTACCCGTTGGAATGGACGCTCAGCGACGAATTCTAGACGCTTGCGCAGGCCTTTATCGACAAATTTGTTAAAGATTTCTAGGTCACCTTCGTTGTTATCTAACACGTCTTTGACTAGATATTTCACAAATTCCTCAGCGAGGTCCATGTCTCCTTCCAGATCGCAGAATGCCATCTCAGGCTCGACCATCCAGAACTCTGAAGCATGGCGGGTGGTGTGGGAATTTTCAGCACGGAAAGTAGGGCCGAATGTGTAAACGTTAGAGAGTGCTGTGGCAAATGCTTCACCTTCTAACTGACCAGAAACGGTGAGGTAGGTGTCCTTGCCAAAGAAGTCTTCTTCTGGTTTCGGAGCAGCCCCTTGCTGCTGAGTCGTCACGCGGAACATCTCGCCTGCACCTTCACAGTCAGAGTCGGTGATGATTGGTGTGTGGACGTAAGTGAAGTCCTGCTCGTCGAAAAAGCGATGGATTGCTTTTGACAGGCGTGAGCGCATGCGAAATACAGCGCCGTATAGATTTGCCCGCGGACGTAGATGGGAAATAGAGCGCAGGAACTCGGGAGTGTGACCTTTTTTCTGAAGTGGGAAGTCTGATGGCGACTCACCGATGAGTTCGAGCGAGCTGGCATGGATTTCCCAGGTCTGACCTTTGCCTTGAGATTCGATCAGTTTGCCAGTGATGCCGACGGCGGCACCAGTGCTCATTTTGTGAATCTCATCATAGCCTGGGATTCCAGCATCTGCGATACATTGGAGGTTCCCGAGACACGACCCATCATTGAGCTCGATGAAGGAAAACTCTTTTGAGTCGCGGCGGGTCCGCACCCATCCTTTGACTGTGATAGATTCTGCTGGGTGTGCACTCTTCAGTGCATTTTTGATCAATGTTCGCATGTCAATGCTGTAGCACTCAGCCGTGGAAGTTCAACCTTGGATTGCTATTGAGGTGCTGTTCTTTATTTGTGTGAGTTGTCGACTAGTGATCGCACGGATGATTATGATGAGAATGATTTCAGATGTTATGCTGAGGAGGTCATCTCCTATATTGAATGCTTGGAAAGAATAATTGATCTGATGTTTATCTTTATGGGATGGGGGGCGGCACTAGGAATCTATACAATTACTCATCACTTACGACAACTCATCGCGAGACATTCATGCGTGTTGCCTCACTTGGTTTTGTCCTGTTCTAGTTATGAAACGGCATCCTTACACGCTTCATTCAGTCCTTCACCTGAGATACTTAAAGCTTGAGGTACAAAATGTTCATCTAGAATCTCGAAATACTTAGCCTTGTGAGGTTGATCTAGACTTGGTTCTACGGTCTTAAGAGACTCCATGAGATGGTGTTGCAAGTTATTTATTTAGGAATGTTGTTGTGAGGGAGTTGCAGCTATGTAGTCGCTCTTGTTGAATAGCATCGAGTGCATGATGCTGGCGAGCTTTCTGGCGGTGGCGATCACGGCTTTTTTCTTCGCACGTGGCCCGCCGCGTTGGGCCAGTCGGAGCCCTCTATCACGCAGGGCGCAATCTTTGCCAAATTTCCCTAGAGCGTACTGGGAGGCGCTGACGAGTAGTCGTCGTAAATAGGGGTTTCCAGCTTTGCGTATTCGGAGCTGTTTGTCTGAGTCGCCGGATTGATCTCGCTTGGGAGTGAGTCCTAGGTAAGGCCCAACAGATCTTGAGTTCTTGAAGCGTTGGGGGTCGTCAATGATCAGTAAAAAGCTGAGTGCTGTGAGAGCGCCAACTCCGCTAATTTGGGTCGAAGCGGCCAATCCTCGCTAAAATTAGAGCATCCGCTTCATCGCTCTTGCGGTGGTTCATGTAAATCATCCGCAGCTTCCGCGCATTGGCCACTATTACTTCGTGACCTAAGTCTTGGAGTAATCGACTGATCCAAGGACTGTGGGTTCCAGTCTCCATGACCATCCGAGCTGTAGGATGTTTTTTAGAAAGTCGACGAATCGATTCCTTGCGGTTAGTGATACTGCGCTGATCGATGATGTCTCCAGCATTGTCTAACACGCAGATAGCGTGACGCTTATCACCGAGATCGATGCCGATAGTGAGTGGGTGAATTTTTGTTTTTATAAGACGAGTAGTATAACACGTGACGGCTTAAATTTCCTATCACTACCTTCTCATCATATCTTGTTCTTTGGAGTTCTACGATTTGATCCTTGAGTGCCAATAACCAGGTAAACGTCTACTCGCAGCAATAGCTACAACAACGAGTGAGTCATCACGAATAATGTAAGCAATGTGATATGGGAAAACTGGACAATTTATACGACGGTATCCCTCCGCCCTTAGACGCCATAAATATGGAGCGCTCGATGCAGTATGTAAAATATCGGCGATCTCGTCTCGTAATCACTTGCCCAAGCCATCTTCCTTGGACTCGTAATAATCAACAGCATCAAAAAGGTCACCTTTAGCTTCTGTTGTAAATTCGACAGGTATCATGCGAATCTTAGATCTAGGTCTCTGAATACCTCAGATGCAGGAATTCTCTTGGTCTTAGCTTCATCAATAAGCTTGATTCGTCGAGAAATCTCGAAGTTCCACGCCTCCTCTACATCACTGCTACGCGAAGGCTCAGAACTGCGTAAAATACGGTTTAGTAGGTGAAATCTTTGATCTTCAGGTAACTGGAGGACTTCGCTCTCCAAATTGGTCAACTTGCTTAAATAGTTTAGCTAATATGCCTCGGGTGACGAGTGATTTTTTAGTAGAACGTAGAGCACACCGACTGATGACCACTCAGTGTACTTAAGGATTTATGTGATGTGGAAATTGTCATGGAAATTAGAGCTCTAAAGCTGGTCAGCAGTTGGGTGCAGCGTCTTGTCCGACCAATTATTTCCTGCGAGTGCCGTGAGATGGTTTTCTACGGTCATGCCTCACAACTGTCACCCGAATATATTCAGGGAAAACACGAAACAAAAAGTGTATCGGGAAGTCCTTAAGATTACTTCGTCGAAGTCCCGCACCAACCAAATCAAAGTGATGCCTCTCTGGATGACGAGTGGCATAATCTATAGCTGCGAGTAAATCCCCCCAGAATCTTTATCCAAGATCAGGTGAAATCTCTTCGTAATACGCTAGAATTTCGCGCACCTCAGAAGGTACACGAGGGTGGTAAACAACTCTACTCATATTTACTTACGTCCCACCTGCTTCAAAAACTCTTGATGAGAAAGGAGTGTGACGGAATTAGAGTTCATCTCCTCTTCTCGTTGAAGAACCTCTTGGTCAGTCGCTCCAAGTGAAGGCTGAGGAAGATCATGTATCAAAAATGCCAAAAGACCTTCTTTCTCCTCGAAAGTAAGCTCAGCTGCTTGTTTTTGAACGTCTAGAAGATTAACCATATCTGAGTATACTTACAGCTGACATTAACGCAAGAGCAGCTTTTTTAGGCTAACGTAAAGCACACCGACTGATGACCACTCAGTGTACTTAAGGATTTATGTGATGTGGAAATTGTCATGGAAATTAGAGCTCTAAAGCTGGTCAGCAGTTGGGTGC
>Ga0233404_10000152_pt1 | contig 17448 bp, 12 predicted proteins | sample Na_oxic_2_MG_FD_179861 | JGI IMG/M metagenome (GOLD analysis project Ga0233404, IMG submission 179861) | Seawater microbial communities from Saanich Inlet, British Columbia, Canada - Na_oxic_2_MG | ecosystem: Environmental > Aquatic > Marine > Inlet | place: Canada: British Columbia | collected...
CGGATGTCAACCTGTTTTGTTATCCGACGATTGAGACAATGCAGGTTGACATCCGCTCACTAATGCGGCGACTAAAGGATAAGCTTTTCTAGTCGGTGCCCTTTTGTCTTGTTGAGCAGTATTAGTTTTGACAGATACCGGTAATGCTTTGAATAACAGGGGACCACTGGCGAATAAATCCGTTACAGCGTTAGAGGTTCCTTGGCTCGGAATTAACAAAAAACGACTGAGATTTTCAGCTACTCGTTCACTACAAGGCGTATTCATTAGAGCACTGGCATCGAAAACAGCGGAAGGTAATGCAAAGAAACCTTCAGTTGCAGTATTATCGGGGGTATTAATAATCACCACACCATCAACACCAAATTCTGAAGAAGCATTAATGATTTCTTCTATTGCCTCCTCTGTAAAGTTATAAATGCCGGTAGTGGTGACATCAATATTACCCCCTTTGCCTTTTTTAGCCTTGGCAAATATTTGAGCCCCACTTAACACGACAAATTCTGGACTGGCTGTAATATTGCCACCACCACCAAACTCTTCACTGACGCTGGTAGTGATTTGACTATTAATCAGATAGACATAATTTGGAGCGGTGATCGTTAAATTACCCCCATCGGCACTTTCAGCCTTCGTTTCGATAGAAGAACCATTACGCATCACCAGCTTATCTCCTAAAATGATTGCTATTTGCCCTGCATTACCTTGAGCTTCACTGAGAGCAGTAATGGTACCATCATTCAATCTGAGGGTATTGGTTTGAATACTAACATTGCCCCCTTGGGCTGGTCCATAAGTACCTGCATTGATCTCAGCCTGATCGATTAAATGTAAATCACCGGCTATCAATACAATTGTGCCACCATTGCCCGCATTATCCGTTTCACCTTCTGAAGTCGTAAAAAGACCACTACGAAAACTATCTTCACTTTGGTCATGACCCGTAAAAGTGGCACCTTTAGCGACCTTGACCACAACAGTGCCACCTTGTCCGGGACCAAAGCTACTCGTGCCTATTTGTGCGCCATCACTGACTTGTAAACGCCCTGCTGTTAATTCAATGGTGCCACCATCACCCGCATTTTTTGTTCTGCCAACCGTTTGCGCCGTTATATAACTGCCATAGCCAGCACTATCTAAACCTTCCAATTTGACTTGATCACTGACTTGAATTTGGATATGACCGCCTTGACCTGTTCCACCGCCGTCAGCACTGATATGAGTTCCCTCAGTGACACTTAACTGTTTAGCTTTTAAGCTAATACGACCACCATCCCCTGAACCGGCACTGCTTGTCGAAATACTGCTTGTATATCCTCGACTATCTTTACCTGATAAGGTGACATTGTCAATGGCTTTAATATTGATTTGCCCTCCTTGACCGGCACCAAAAGTAAATGTGCCTATCTGTGCGCCATCTGTTAAGGATAATTGTTCAGCTTCAAGGACAATGGTGCCACCTTGCCCTGCATTTTCCATTTTGCCCCGGGTATTTGCAGCAATCGCACTGCCCTGCCCCAAAGTACCAAACCCAGAAAGCGTAATGGAATCAGTCGCATGAATGTTAATATGACCTCCTTGCCCTGTTTCCATATTCGTCGCACTGATATTGGCACCGTCTTCTAAGTGTAAGGCACCTGTTTCTAATTCGATAGAACCGGCATTCCCTTCCTTCATCGACCCAGCCACAATTCCACTGGCGTTGACTCGTCCAGTCGTTGAAATTTCTTTATAACCAGAAAATGTAGTCAATCCATCGACTTTAATTTTTATCATACCCCCTGGCTGACTCCCCATGGCATTACTGAGAAACCGACTGCCATGCCTTGCTGTTAATTCACCTACTTGCACATCAATTTTGCCACCTTTAGCCAGATCGCGTGTACTGGCTTGCACGGTGGTATTATCCAAAAAAAATTCTCCCCCACGGATATAAATACCACTATGACTACCACCACTGCCCACATTCACATTTGAATTTTGTAGAGTAATAGGACCAAGTTGGGCGGATAATGTTAAGTCTTCTGACAATGGTAGCACCTCACCAGCGGACGCAACGCTTGCTATATTGATACGCCCAGAAGTTGAATTTAAAAACAAGTTATTGGCTTCAATGGGACCGCCTATGAGGGAAAGAGTGTTGCCTGGGGTAGCAATCAAACGACTACCTTCAAAAGATAATGAGCTTGGAGAATTCGTCAAAAAACCAAATGCTGAAACGGGTGCCACACTTAATACACTCTCATGAGGATTTAGCGCATTAAATTGACCACCATCTTGTAAATACAGTGTATCAGCTGTGCTGGCATGGAATGATCCTGGTATATCCAGTTCGGCATTGGACCCAAACATCATGCCAGCTGGATTAATTAAATAAACATCGGCATCTGGAATCGTACTCCGGAGTATGCCATCAATACTTGAAGGGCTGCCACCTGTCACGCGACTGATAACGTTACCAATATGATCCGGACCTGAAAATGTCGCACTTTCGTCCAAATTAAGATTAAATTGACTAAAACTATGAAATAGATTAGTACCGTGTTGTTGCCCGAAATCAGCACCAATGGCATAATCAGGTCCGTCCAGGGCAACGCGAGGGCCCAAAGTGCCATCCAGCGTGACTTCCGCCTGGAGGTTTGTAACAACTAATAAGCTTACTATAAATATGGAAATAAATAATTTCATGAGTCTGTTCTCCTTGGGTGCATCCCATTTTCCAGGTAAAAATTACCCATTTTTTTCAGTAGGTAAAGGGAAATTTCAACATGTTTGAGCTAATATAGCGTTTCCCGATTGCCTAAAGCACATTATTCGTAGGGGCAAACCTGCGTGTTTGCCCTTTTTTGTATTTAACCCAAACGGGAATTGCTAATATTTTAAAATATGTAGGAAAGCATTTTAACATTTTATTTGCAATTTCGTCTACAAAATTTCATAATATTGATGACTCTATCAAAAATACCCTTTTTTCACAAAATGGTATTTCTAAATTTTCACAAAATTGGAACGATTCAATGTCAACTTATGCAATTGGTGATATACAAGGTTGTTATACTGAATTACAACAACTACTTGAACTTGTCTACTTTAATCCTGAGCAGGATGTTCTTTGGTGTACAGGTGATTTAGTCAATCGCGGTCCAAATTCTTTGGAAGTTTTACGTTTTTTTAAGAACTTAAAAGAACGAGCTATTGTCGTTTTGGGTAATCATGATTTGCACTTACTGGCAGTAAGATACGGAAATTCTGATTATCTTGGACCTAAAGATACATTGACATCCATTTTAGATGCCCCGGACAGTGAGGAGTTATTGACTTGGTTACGCTATCGTCCTTTTCTTCATCATGCTCCTGATTTTGGCTTGACTATGGTTCATGCAGGTCTTCCACCGCAATGGGACTTATTACAAGCGCGTCAATATGCGGGTGAAATTGAAAGGGTATTACGTGGTTCAAAATATCAAGAATATTTAATAAATCTTTATGGCGATGAACCAAAAAAATGGTCTGATAAATTAGTGGGTTGGGATAGGTTACGTTTTATAACGAATTGTTTTACGCGATTACGTTATTGTAATGCTAAAGGTAAGTTAGCCATGAAAAAAAAGGGGGCACCCACCCCCAATTATGATGATAAAGATAAACCCTGGTTTAGGTGGACCCACCGTGCGAGTCGTGATATGCAAATTATCTTTGGACATTGGTCAACCCTGGGTTATTATGCAGACAATAACGTCTATGCACTTGACACAGGATGTCTCTGGGGTGGCGCATTAACTGCATTACGTTTGGAAGATAAACGGGTATTTACCTTGCCTTGTGCTGGGGAATGTGTCCCAGACGAAAATTAATCAACTCGCACTACACGAAATCCTAATCTATCAAGGCGTATACCTGTACTAAAATCAAGTATTCTTTTGGTAATACGTAAACCGTTTTCACCGGTTATATAGGAACTACCCCGTACCACACGCAGACTACAATTTCCCCCTTCCCATTTCTGTCCAGTGGAAGGTGCTCCTTGATAACTGTGATGAACGCAACTATCTGTCCATTCCATTACATTGCCGATAGTATCATATAAGTCCAAAGGATTAGGTGAGAAGCTACCAACAGGAGATGTTTGTAGCCCATCCCACTTGCTGCCACAAATACCACAATTCGCCTGATTTTGACCTATATTTTGCCCCCACCAATATCTCGCTTCTATGCCGGCGGATGCGGCATATTCCCATTCTCTTTCACTGGGTAACCGATATTTATGATTGGTTTGTTCAGTTAACCATTTAGTGTATTTAGTGGCTTCATTCCAATTGACATTGATGACCGGTTGTTTTCCTCTTCCCCAACCCATATCTTCAGGAAGTGGATTATCAGTCGCTTTAGCAAATAAGTCATATTCGTCAAATGTGATTTCATATCGACTGATAGAAAAACGACGTAATGTTACCTTGTGCTGGGGACGCTCCTTAGAATGAGTAAAAATTTTGCTACCCATCATAAATGTGCCCCCCGATAATTTGACCATCTTTGGACCATTTTCCCCCTGTTTTAATTTGTCATAAAACCGACTTAATACTTTGATATTTTGCTTCTGAAGTTCTACTTTTTTTGCAGTCGTTTGCGGTTTCTCCATTATAGGTATTTTAGAAGTGGGGTTCGTTTTCACTGGCTCTACTTTATTTTGAGACGTGAAGAATGAAACCAGCAAGCCACCTAATATTAATGAAGAAATAATTCCAATGGCAACTCCCATTAATAATCCCTTATGACTACCATGATGAAGCGAAGCATAAGATTGTTCTTTTTCTCGCAGCTTTTGTTTTTCCATCATTGCCCGTGCTGCATCGCGTTGTACTTTGAGTAATTCGGCTTCTTTCTTGGCTTGTTGACGAATGGCATCCAGTTCTTGTCGGAGGTTTTGATGTTCCGCCTCCTTTTTCTTAATAAGTTTAGCTAATTCCTGTTGTAACTTTTCTTCATTGGCACGACCTTGTTCGACGACATTGGCGGCACTTTTTTCCGCCTTTTGTTTTAAATGTGTGAGTTGTGCCTTAGCACGGTTGAGCTGGTCAATTTGGGCACGAGTTCTTTTTTGAGCCTCTTCAAGATGACTCATACGATCTTCAAGCGCACTTTTTCCAAAGGTTGTTTTCGCTCCCGTTTGAGCAGGCGTTTTTTTGTCAACAACCGTCTTTTTAGCGGCATACGTTTTATCTTTTGTTTGCAGTTTAGTAATAGCTAATTGCAATGCACTTATTTGTGAAACGACTTTTTCAGCTTCGGTGGCTTTACGTGCCGCTTCTTCTGCGGTATTAGCCGTTTTGGCTTCCGCTTGTAATTTATTATATCGACGGATGAGTTTTTGAGCTTCAGCCTTAGCCTGAGTTATTGAAGACACAATGGTATTCTCGCAATTAGTTACTTCTCAAGGAGTAGTTGTTGTTTCATCAGTTTCGGGGGATACTTTAACATTTGTCACCTCTGATGGTTTAGAATTAGAACCTGACGTAGGAATTTCTTTTAATTGGCAAACCATTTCATTCAACCAAGGTGTCTTAAAAATTAGCAGGACAAAAACCACAATACATAAAATCCCTAACCCAAGTCCCATCAATGACCCTTTCAAAAAATCATGGTTGTCTCCACGACGTAACAGGTTCATTTTTTCTTTTTCGACTTTTTTCTGTTTTTCTAATGCAGTATCGCGTTCTGTCTTGAGCAGATCAGTATCTTTTTGAGCTTGTTGACGAACAATATCAAGTTCTTTCTTGATATCTTGGTATTGTGTTTCTCTTTTCTGCATTTGTGCCGTGAGTTTAGCCCACTCTTGGGCTTGTATATGCCGTTCTTCCCTATCAAGGCGTTGATGAGCCACATTTTTTTCAGCTTCAACTTGTAAACGCGAAAGTTTCGTTTTGGCTACGTTGAGTTGTTCAATTTTAGCCCGCGTTTTTTGTTGGGCTTCTTCAATACGGTTAATACGTTGTTCCAGGTCAATTCTTTTTTGTTCCGATGCGCTCCGATGTTCTGTTGATTTAGGCTGTTCAGTATTTTTATTAATACTGCCAGCTGTCGATTTTTTTGAATTCGCTTGTTCAGCAAGTTTACTGGCTTTTGTTTTATTGATGGCGAATTGTAGCGTATTAATTTGCGAAACTAATTTTTCGGCTTGAGCAGCATTACGTGCGGCATCCTCCGCATTAGCCGTTTTAGCTTCCGCCTGTAATTTATTATACAACTTAATAAGTTTTTGAACTTCAGCTTTAGTCTGAGTTATTGAAGACACAATCGTATTCTCGTAATCAGTTATTTTTAAGTGAAATGATATTTAGATAATAGACATTATACCGATTTAATGTCGGATGGATAGAGCGAAGCTCTAGCTACACTATAGTTTTTTAGATAAATAATTGAACCTAACGGTTATTTCATTTCACAGGGCGAACACACAGGTTCGCACCTACAAATAATGTCACGTATTGTAGGGGACAGACCACCGCGACTGCCTTCCTTGTGAAATGAAGTAACTGTTAGGTTCAACTATTTTTCTGAACATCTATAGGGAGCGTGACCTCCTTTTGATGTAAATAATGCTAATGTATACTGCACGCGAGCATAACTTAAACTTTTAAGTAGGGTGGGCAATGTCTTTTTATTGCCCACCTTCCTCATTAGAAAAGTTCAGTTTGTTCCCGCGCTAAGTATAGCTAATGTAGCCCACCTGTTGGCATCAGCTGGTGGGCAAGAAAAAGACCTTGCCCACCCTACAAAAAAACCTTACATCAAATTGAGGTCACACTTTCTATAGGAGTTAGATTAAAGCGGTATAATTTCTAATGAACAGGCTATTTGCGCCCCAATCAAGAGACTTATTGGGTAAATATATTAATAAATTAATGAATAATAGTAACTATTCAGGTATAAAATGATGCCGGACAGTTTGCAACTAGGGTGTTAAGTCTGTCAAAAATAGCCGATAATTTGGAGCCTTTGTTATATTCCACCGATTTCATATTCCTTATGTTCACATAAGACTATTCATATTTATACTGTACACGGGCATTAAACTTTTATGTAGGGCTTCCAGTGTTTTTTTGCCCACCTACTTACTTCATTGAAAAAAGTTAAGTTTGTTACAGCAAAGAGTATAACACCGATAAAGGTTGGTATATCTTAAAAAGTTCATAATTCCAGCAGGGTAAAACATGAATAGCCTTATGTGAAACAATTGGTAAATATTTGAGGCTCCAAAATTAGCAAAATCATGACAGATTTAACATCTCAGTTGCGAACCCTGTCCTGCATCATTTTATATCTGAGTAGTTACGAATAATAATGGCACTTTTTACAGTTTTTTGTCATTCCCACGAAAAAGGGGAGCCATTAAACCACAAATTGTTTGGATTCCCATTTCCATGGAAATGATTTATGGAGGATAAACTGTTTACTACTTTTGTAGGAATATGAAAGGTGCCATAATAATTCATAATTATAAAAATAAATAGCCTAAAATACCCTCAAAAATGAGTCAAAAGGATTTTTGAAATCTGACACGTTTTTAAAACTTGTCAGGTTTGTCGAAATCATAAGTAACAGAAGGCGGTTGACATTGAATTTTTCTATGTTTGATAGTTGGAAAACGAGTTCGCAAGCTTGCTTGTTTTTTTAGATCGATATCAGCACAAATAACTCCAGCCCCTCGATTTAAGCGAGTTAATACTATCCCCCAGGGATCAATTATCATACTATCACCGTAGGTTTCCCGCCCATTAACATGATAGCCTCCTTGATTCGCTGCAATCACATAACATAGATTTTCTACTGCACGCGCTCGCACTAAAACTTCCCAATGGGCTTTACCAGTGACAGCGGTGAATGCAGAAGGTATGCCAAGTATTTCCACACCTTGATTTAGCATACAACGAAACAATTCTGGAAAACGTAAATCATAACAGATTGCAAGTCCTAAACGTCCATAAGGCGTATCAACCACGACAATTTTATTTCCAGATTCAATTGATTTTGATTCACAATAATGTTCATCCGGGGTTGCACTGACATCAAATAGATGTATTTTGTCATAACGACTAACACATTGACCGGTATCATCAAACACTAAACAAGCAGCGCGGAATTTGAGTGGATCATCGGTTTTTATCGGTAAAGTACCTCCCACTAACCAAATGCCGGCACGAGCCGCTTGTTGAGAAAGAAAATCTTGGATGGGACCATTACCGGGATTTTCACGAATGTTAATGCTATCAGTCGGATGTTTATGCATCAACGCAAAATTTTCCGGCAAAATAACTAATTTGGCTTCCATATTCACGGCTTCACTAATGAGTTGAGCCGCGATCTGGAGATTAGCGGTGACATTAGAGCCAGAGGCCATTTGTATAGCAGCAACACGGTGCATATTAGATTTCAACTTTTTTTACAGTTCACACTACAAACCTGACAGGTCTTTTCGATCTGTCAGGTTTTTTACTATGATATGTTGACAATGTAGAATATATTCTATGATAATAAATATTCAGTCTTTTTTTCAAGTATACTGTACACGGGCATTAAACTTTTATGTAGGGGGCCGGCAACGTGTTTTTTTGCCCACCTACCTCATTGAAAAAGGTTAAGTTTGTTACAGCAAAGAGTATATATTGAACGCATTTAAAAATTGGTGAAAATGGTGTACAAGAAATACTATAGATGTTCAAAAAAATAAATTCACAATAAGGAGGGCGAACACGTCAGTCCAATGCCATTAAGTTAAGCGTTGGAGTCCAAACCTTTAGATTTGGAAGTGTTTGATTTTAAATAACATAATCCAAATCTGAAGGTTTGGATTCCAATTAAATATCCCTTAACTTAATGGCATTGACACGTCAGTCGCCCCTACATACATGAAAACATACTTGTAGGAGCAGACCACCGCGACTGCCCTTGTGAAATTATTTATCTGAACATTTATATTTTTAAAAAAATAGTATTTCTGATTTGCATTTTATATTTTCACAAAACAGATACGCTCCGTATAATTAATAAAGAATAACATTAAATAAGTTTTTTGGCACTAATCTAATAATCAATTTCTTCTTTAATATTCGATCATTTCTAAATAAATTGTGTCAAAATCAAAATCGTTCAATCTTTCCCTACATCAACCTGTTTTATTAGCGGAAGTACTAAAAGCATTAAACTTGCAATCTGATGGTGTTTATGTTGACTGTACTTTTGGGCGTGGGGGGCATAGTCAAGCAATTTTAAATAGCTTAGGAAGTTCGGGGCGGGTGCTGGCTTTTGATCAGGATCCCGATGCTGTACAAGCAGCACAGGCTATACGCGAAGTTGATAAGCGTTTTACTATTATTCACCGTTCCTTTGCTCAGTTAAGCCAATCTCTTGAGATAGAACGAGTCGGTCAAGTTAATGGTGTACTATTGGACCTAGGCGTATCTTCACCGCAATTAGATACTCCAAGTCGAGGTTTTAGTTTTATGCGTGATGGTCCCTTGGATATGCGTATGAATCCTGAAATTGGAGAAAGTGTAGCACAATGGTTATCCGATGCAAGTACCAGCGATATTGCACAAGTATTAAAAACTTATGGTGAAGAACGTTTTGCACGGCGCATCGCCTATAAGATAGTTGCTACACGCGATCAGAAGCCATTAAACACGACACATGAATTAGCGGATATTATTGCTAGAGTCTATCCCCCTCCTAAAAAGGGAAAGCGGAAAGAATTGAAACATCCAGCAACCCGTTCTTTTCAAGCACTTAGAATTTTTATCAATCATGAGCTTGAGCAGTTACAGCAAGTTTTACCACAAGTATTAGATGTATTAGCCCCGGGGGGGCGTTTAGTCGTTATTAGTTTTCATTCCCTCGAAGATCGGATAGTTAAACGATTTATTCGTGATTGTGTACGAGGTGATGATTTTCCACCTGGTTTGCCGGTCACTCAAGATAGATTATCTCCCAGTTTACGCGCTATTGGTAAGCCCTTATTTCCGAGTGCTGCTGAAATGGAAACGAATCCAAGGGCACGTAGTGCGGTTATGCGAGTAGCGGAGCGTTGTTAATAGTATACTCAATGCGGTAATAAACTTAACTTTTCTATCTAAGGATGGTGGGCAATAAAAAGACATTAGGAGCCCCCTACATAAAAGTTTCAATTGTACCCGCATGCAGTATAAGTGACTAAATCAAAGCCAATTATAGTTTTTCACCATGATTCCAAACTTTAGTTTGGACTCCTTAATAGCGAATTAGCATAATGATTAAACGTTGCCGCTTCTTAATCGTGAAATCCATTCCTGTGCATCTTCACCACCCAAAAAATTAGGGGCTGAACCACGAAAGTCGCTCCATTTACGGCGTTGTTTTTTGGGTTTAGATTGTTGTTCCATTTTCTGAGTCAGGAAGGTCAGTATTGTTTTTTGTTCGTCAATAGTTAAAAATTCGATTTGATTTAATAAATTTTGAATATTCATAATTATTCCTGTTTAAAATTTTTATTAATTAAAATTAAGTAACTACTCAGCTTTGAGGTAAATCTCAGGGCTAACCGTTCAAGTAGAAACCAAGTTTCTTAAAGAAACTTGGTTTTTCATCATTATATTTGTACCCGTTATTTTGATTCCGTTCCTTAATGTTTATAAATTATCCATTCTCTTCTGTTTTTTGGTTATAACAAGTTTTTAGTTCCTGTTCTAAATCTGTGAGTACAATCACTTTTAAGTTCCCCAATTCGATCAATTTTTTGAGCTTTATGTCGTTGGTTAAAAACACGTCGCAATTTTCCTGAATTGCGATTGCCAAATGTAGAGAATCGAAATCTTTGAGTGATTTGTTAATTGCCCTCAATTTTGAGGCTTCTACGAATATTTCTTCCGATAATTCTGACACATATTTATCAGAACATGACACAAACATTTCATCGTAAAGTATCTTTTTTTCAACGTCTTTTTCACGAAATGGTTTGATGTAAAGTTCGTGTTTATTAACAAGCGATGTGACTGCAAGTAACTCTTTTTGTTCTATCATGTCGAAAATCAGGTTAGTCGATTGTAAGAAATTGTCGTTTTCTTCTATTTGGTAAATAATAGGTGCGGTATCCAAGTAAACACTTTTTGCTGACTTCAAAATATTAAGTATAGACATTTTAACCTCTCAATTTCATGGTATTATTATTCAATATATATTATACCGATTTAATGTAACCCATTGATTTACTTAAAATTCCTATTTTAGTAAAGCTACTGAAATCAAGCACTTAAATTAAATCGGTATAATGTCTACTGTAATAGGTCAAATTTTCGGTTTTTTCCGTTGCTAAAGTTAACCGTTCAGAGTATAAATTTATAATATATACTATATACTAATTAATTAGCAAATGCAACTATTTTTCAAATAATTTTAGCCCTTAAATAGGGTTGATATGGAACATGCTAATATCTTCTTTAAGCTTAAAATGGGTACTGGTAGTATTAATTTGTGCCGTATTTGTGTCTGCTGTACAAATAGTTTTAGTGCGACATAAAAACCGGATGCTTTTTGTAGAATTACAAATTCTCCAACAACAGCGCGATGCCCTCAATGTTTCTTATGGGCAACTACAATTAGAGCAAAGTACCTTGACACAACATAATCGCATTGAAAACATTGCCCGTGAGCAACTGGATATGATAATGCCAACACCGGATAAGATTATTATCATAAAGCAATGATTAATGGTTAATGGTTAATGGTTAATGGTTAATGGTTAAAAAAAAATACAAAACGTCAAAAACGCCTCATTTTTTGACAAGACGACAATGGATGTTGAGATTATTTATCCTGATTATCGGTGTATTATTATGGAGAGCGGTTTATTTACAAGTTAAAAGTGCTGATTTTTTACAATCTCAAGGTAATGCTAGATATTTACGTACTCTATCAATAGTCGCATATCGCGGTATGTTAATGGATCGCAATGGGGAACCTTTGGCTATTAGTACACCCGTTGATTCTGTCTGGGTTAATCCAAGCGCATTTGTAACAGCACGGTTCCAGTGGGCAAAATTAACCCAGTTGTTAGGATTGAAGATATCGGATTTGGAAAAAGTTTTAGTAAATAGGATGCGGCGCAAGTTTGTTTATGTCAAACGACATATTTCGCCTTCAGTCGCCCAGCAAGTCATTGCGTTAAAATTGCCTGGTGTTTTTTTGCAGCGTGAATATCGCCGCTATTATCCGACTAGGGAAGTTTCCGCTCATGTATTGGGATTTACTAATATTGATGATCAAGGGCAAGAAGGTTTGGAACTTGCCCTTAATAATTTTTTGAAAGGAACTTCAGGGGCAAAACGAGTCATACAGGATAAACAGGGACATATTATTGCTCATCTTGAAAATATTCGCATTCCACGCCCTGGGCAAAATATTCATTTAAGCATTGATCGCCGTTTGCAATATTTAGCCTATCGGGAATTAAAAGCGGCGGTGTTTCGCTCAAAAGCCCGTGCCGGTTCGGTGATCATTTTGGATATACACACCGGGGAAGTATTGGCGATGGTTAATCAACCTGCCTATAACCCCAATAATCGCAAAGAACTTCAGGCAGAGCGCTATCGTAACCGGGCGGTTACTGATGTTTTTGAACCAGGATCAACTATTAAACCATTTACTATTGCTGCTGCCCTGGAAAGTGGCAAATATCTCCCCACAACCCGTATTGACACACGTCCTGGTCGTTTGCGGGTGGGTAAATATACGGTCCGCGATAGCCGTAATTATGGTGTTATTGATGTTGCTACGGTTATTAAGAAATCCAGTAATGTCGGTGCGAGCAAAATTGCATTATCCCTCACTTCCAAACAACAATGGCAAATTTTAACCAAAGTGGGTTTCGGGCGGATTTCTGGTAGTGGATTTCCTGGGGAAGTGGGGGGGCATTTGCCACATTTTAGCTATTGGTACCCTGCTCAACAAGCCAGTACCTCTTACGGCTATGGTATCAATATGACACTTTTGCAATTGGCACGAGCTTATGCTGCATTAGGTAATGGGGGCATTTTGCCGCCGATTCATTTTCTCCGTGTCGAAAAAGAGGAGCCTGGACATTTCCAAAGAGTCATGCAAGCAAAGACAGCGCGACAAGTTATTCAAATGCTTGAATCAGTGGTTAAAACCGGCGGAACAGGTTCCCTGGCTCAAATTAGGGGATTTAGGGTAGCAGGTAAAACCGGTACGGTGCGTAAATTTATGGCTGGGAAATATTCTGAGAGTGAATATTTGGCTTTATTTGCGGGGATTGTGCCTGCAAGTGCGCCGCGTTTAGTGATGATTGTTTTAATAGATACGCCTTTTGGTGAGAGTTATTATGGTGGAAAGGTAGCGGCACCTGTATTTGCTAAGGTTATGACAGGGGCATTGCGGTTATTAAATATTCCGCCTGATCGTAAGTATTAACTTGTTTGAAGAAGTCCGATTTTTGGAAAAATCGGATTTCTAAAAATAGTATTTCTGATATTCTGGATATTTTTTTAGGAAACCCTGTAACTACTCAGCCTTGGAATCAATTCCAAGGCTAAGAGCTCAAGTCGGTTAAAACCGACTCAACCAATCAAGTGCTCTTTTTGAGTGCTCTTTAGAGCACTTGAGTTCTTAGCCTTGGAATTGATTCCAAGGCTAACCGGCTGAGTAGTTACGAAACTCTTAGCTTTGTTGGTATTATCATCGAAGTTTCCCGATGATATTTTTTATATATTTCCCCATGAACTGCTATCATGTCTTTTTCTTCAAAGTAAATACCAATGAAAATATAAATTGTAAAGCCAAGAGCTAGAATTAAATGCCCAACACTCATTAAAGGGATTGCCCAAAGCCCAATTATTGTACCCAACATAATTGGATGCCGAATGTATTTGTAAACAGACACCACTTGAAAGGGAACGGGTGTATAAGGCTCATCCCGCAAATAATTATAAGTTTGTCGTAACCCCATCAACTCAAGTGGATCAATCAGAGCCGAAGCAAAGAATGAAAATAACCAGCCAAACCAAAAAAGCCCTAGTAGTAACCAATACCCGATAAGATTTTCAACCTGCCAAATTATCCCAGGTAGCGGTTGCCATTGCCAGCACAGTAATATCAGGAATAAACTGGAACATAATACGTAGGTACTACGTTCTATTGCTTCTGGAATGATTTTTAGCCACCATTGTTTAAATCTTAGTCGCGCCATCACTGAATGTTGGAGCCCGAAAAGAGCTATTAGCACTATATCAATAGTGAGTGCTTGAACAAAAGGGACTACAACGCCGGAATCAATGGTTTTTGGGACCACAAAATCACCAACAAAACCGATGAAATAGAAAGAAGTGGCATTAAACAGCAAAATGCCGATTATGCCGTAAATTAAAGCTGAAATTTTATTCATTGTTCTAAAAGTCGTACTAATTTTTGATCCATCTTTTTAATATGATGAATCAACCAATTAACTATTTCTTCTTGAATTCGCAAATTTAAATATAGAGAAGCTCCATTTTTTTTATAATACTGTTTAATTTGTTGAAAGTTCTGATTGAACTGTTCGTGGGCAGCTTTGTGCTTAGGATAATTGGGATCACCACATAGCCGCATATAGTTTTCTTCGGTTGTAAAGTGGATTACAACATAATTTTCCAGAAAATTAATGGCTGCCTCAACTTCCTCTATCGTGCTTTCATTGCCTATAGATAAGATTAAATCCTTAATTTGACTAAACAACTTTTTATGTTGTTCATCAATAACTGGGTGATTAACCAATATGTCGGGAGTCCATTGCACTGCTTGGGCAATTTTTTCCCAATTGTCATTCTGCTCAACTTTTAAAAATTTTTGACAACGTTTAACATAAGTAGCCGCCGCTTTATCTTGCGGATTTACTTGTAAACATTCTTGCATTAATTGCTCTACGATTGTAAATTTATATTCTTGATATAGATTAGCCGCTTGCTCAAATTTTTCAAGAGTCGCTTGTTTATTTAACTTAACTTGTGGTTCATCCGCATCAAAAATTTCAAAAATCTTAATCTTTTCAGAACGACCTTTAACCTTAATTTTATCCAAAAAACGCATGAAATATTGACTTGGATTATCTAATTTATCCAAAGTGTTTTGGCTAATAATTAAAGCATTTCCATAAGTTTTAGTCGCCGTTTCCAGACGCGAAGCTAGATTCACTGCATCACTGATGACGGTGCATTGTAACCGATGTTCTTCGCCTACAATTCCAAACATCAATTTACCCGTGTTGATACCAATTCCAATTTTAAGTTCTTGTTTTTCAGTCTGATTAAATTCAGCCAATCTGTTCAACATAGCAATTCCAGCATTAATCGCAGAATGAGGCTCGCTAAACAATGCCATAATGGCATCGCCAATATACTTGTCAATGATTCCTCCCTGTTTGCGTATAACGGGTCCCATTATTTTTAAATAATTATTAATAAAATCAAAGTTTTCTTGAGGGGACATTTTTTCGGATAGCGCAGTAAAAGAACGAATATCGGCAAATAAAATGCTCATATTAATTTCTAAATTATGTCCCATTTTAACGTCCGTAATGTGTTCTTTATCTAATAATTGTAGACATTCATTAGGTAGAAAACGAGCATAAGCTTGATTAGTATTTTTTAACTTTAATTCCGAACGATTAATAGAATCCAGCATACTATACATAGCGTTGGACAAATTACCTGTTTCATCCTTGGAATTAATGTTAATTTTTATCTCTCGTTCACCGCTAGAAATTTTATCAGCCATATTGACTAACTTTTTCAATGGTTTAGTTATGGAACGGGCAAAAGTATAAGATATGAAAAAAGTACCCAACAGGACGACTAACATAATCAGCAATGCGAAAATAAAAGTTATTTGAGCATTTTGTTTGAGTATGTTGGTAGAATAGTTTAAATCAGTCACAATTTGGTTTTCTATTTTTTTCAATAAATTTATTCTTTTTGTTGCCAATTTCCACCAATAAGTAGGAGATATACCCATATTACCACCTGTTAACAAATAATTTAAGGCTTTAATCGCTGAGCTATCATCAACTTTAACAACTTTATCAATACTTTCTACTGACTTATGTTGCTTTTTGAGTTGAATAGCCATTTCTAAATTTTTATTATACTGATCAAAAGTTTCCATAACTGTTTTAATATTCTTAATATCTTGGGCTGAAATACCCACGATATTTTTATACTTATGAAAAATAGCCCGAGTTTGTCGATATTTATATTGAAAAGTATCTACATAATATTGTTTTCCACGTAATACATAATTTTTAAATTGGTGAATTAAGCCACCATAACCAACTTGGGTTTGTAATCTGCTTACTAATTGTAATTTTAATTCTTGAGTAAATAAAATCCGTCTAATTTTGGCAAATTCTGTTAACAATACTTGATTTTGGTTAATGGTATTATGATAAATTTGCTTTTGAGTAGGCGTGGCAAAGAAAAAAAAGTCTATCATATAATTTTCTTGAGCCTCAACCAGCAAAATAAACCTTTCATACATGTTGGCTGAAAAAATGCCTTTACTAAATACATTGCTTAAAACGGCTCTTTCAATTCCTGCTTTTTCTTTAGCTTGTAACAGGTTTACATAAGATACAATTTGAGTGGCAAGTTCGGCATGACTAACCAAAGTAGAAAGATGATTAATGTTTATCAATAATAAATTGGTAATATTAGAATAGAATTTCAGTTCTCCCTCTAAAGATATTTGTAGTTTATTTATTAATTTTCTATTGATTTCAATTTTATCAAATGTCAACAAAACTTTATCTAATTGATATTTAAGGCTATCAACAAAAAGCGTAAAGGGAAAGTTATCCAAGAAAGTTTTAAATTTTGCTATTTCGTCATCCGTTATTTGCCTTTGCTGTTGTAATTCTGTCATAAATTTAGTCGCTTTACTACCCATAAAACCAGCAGATAATCCACGCTCTTTTTGTAATTCATGGACTAATGTACTGGATTTAACCGCTAATTTAACCAACTCCTGGGATAAATTCATTTGATGCACAATTTCTTGTTTTTTCCAAGTAATACCAATGCTAAAATACAACAAGCCAAGCATTGGAATAGCCAGCATTAACGCTAATTTTTTAGCAATTTTAATGTTTTTTAACATATCAAAAAATGTGGGTAAACTTGATCTAAACCTGACAGGTTTTGGAAACCTGTCAGGTTTGGAGCGAAAATTATTTTATGAAAAACTATATCTAAAATTGTAACTACTCAGCCTTAAATTGAGTACAACGGATTAGGGAATTCAACGGATTTTTTTATCAGCCTCAAATGACAATCCGTTTTTTGTTCGCAGCTTTACGAAGGTAAATATCCGTTCATCTGTTGTACTTAATCAGACTGAAAAATCCGTTTGATTCAGAAATCCGTTGTACTCAGA
>Ga0233404_10000153_pt1 | contig 17445 bp, 15 predicted proteins | sample Na_oxic_2_MG_FD_179861 | JGI IMG/M metagenome (GOLD analysis project Ga0233404, IMG submission 179861) | Seawater microbial communities from Saanich Inlet, British Columbia, Canada - Na_oxic_2_MG | ecosystem: Environmental > Aquatic > Marine > Inlet | place: Canada: British Columbia | collected...
CACATATCTCACTACAAGAGGGAATTGAGTCAACCTATCATTGGTTTTTAGAAAATCAGGCGCATTGTAGGCAATAAAAAATACGAGTTGTAATGGGTTTTAATGAAACTAATGCTGAATAAAAAAAACAGAATATCGAAGTTCAAAATGATTGGAACCAAAAAAATCAACAAGTTACCACATACTCAAATTTTACCCCCCAAAGGTTGGGGAGAATTTCCATTACGAGAACTATGGGAATATCGGGAGTTACTCTGGTTTTTGACCACACGCGATATTAAGGCTCGCTACCGACAAATGGCATTAGGACCATTATGGGTTTTACTCAATCCCGTCGTCCACATGATCGTTTTTAGCGTTATATTCGGTGGTTTGGCACAACTGCCCTCGGATGGCTTGCCTTATCCGCTATTCACTTATACCGCTTTATTACCTTGGAATTATTTTTTAGGGACGACTAATGGTTCAGTTGGTAGTTTGGTTCATCAGCTTGGGCTGATTTCAAAAGTTTATTTTCCGCGCATCATTATACCTATTTCCGCACTCTTCGGTGGTTTGATAGACTTGATGATTGCCTTTCTCGTGTTAATTGCCATGATGATATATTATGGTATCATGCCTTCGTGGAATCTATGGGTATTGCCATTTTATGTACTCTTCGCCAGTGCCACCGCTTTAAGTATTAGCTTGTGGTGTGCCGCTATCGTGGTACGCTTTCGAGATATTAAAGATATCATTTCGTATGGTTTGAGCATTTTAATGTATGCGACTCCCGTTGCCTATAGTGCTTCTTTAGTGCCAGAACGTTGGTTATGGCTTTATCAATTAAATCCGATGTATTGGGTAATTGAAGGGTGGCGTTGGGGATTATTGGGTAGCGGGCAAGCACCGCAACCGTTTATGTTGGTTTCTGTGGTAATGGTGATTATTTTATTGATTTCTGGCATCTGGATATTTCACCGTGAAGAACGCACGATTGTGGATTGGTTATAAATTTATCGCGTCGTAGGGGCGAAGCTGCGTGTTCGCCCTTTTTAAACTTTCCACCGTGTATAATTTGAACGATAAAAAATAACATAACTTAAATGAACACCGATGAATACAGTTGAATTACTGGACTTGGTTAATAGAGGAGAAAGCAGCCTCATCCAGTTCAAAAGAGAAATCACGCCTAAGCAGTCCGGTGATATTGCGGCTGAAATGGTTGCGATGTCCAATTTTGAAGGCGGTTTGATTATTATTGGTATTGAGGATAAAAAGGGGGATATTATCGGACTGAATTTCAAAGCAATAGAAGCCATTAATAACCTGTTATTTAATTGGGCATCAAACAATATTAAACCCGCTATCACGATATTTACAGAAACGGTACTGGTAGAACAAAAAAATGTCTTGGTCGTTACTGTACCCAAAGGTATTGATAAACCCTATTGTGATAAGGATATGGTTTTTTGGATAAAATCCGCTGCCAATAAAAGACGGGTATCACCAGAGGAACTCCGACGGCTTTATCAGAGCGTTGGAAAACTTTATGCCGAACGGCAACCGATAGAAGAGAGCAGTATTGCTGATCTTGATACCCAGTTGTTTAACGATTTTTATCAGGCCCGTTATCAAGAACCCGTCAATGAGTTAGAACTGAATCGCTTGCTTGAGAATCTACGCCTCATCAAAAACCATAAATTAACACTGGCAGGTGCGCTTCTGTTTAGCAAAAACAATGACATCATCTTGCCGGAGTTTTATATTTCAGCTATCTGGTTTTGGGGAAATGAATTGATTACGGATGAATACCGCTCAAGTCGTAATCTGACGGGTCATTTAAACCGGCAATTTGAAGACGCATTGAACTTTATGCTGAGTACTTTAAGACATGTACAGGCTAATAAGGATTTTAATAGTGTAGGTATTCCGGAAATTCCTAAAATCGTATTAGCAGAATTGATGGTCAATGCCTTAATTCATAGAGATTATTTTATTAATGATTCAATAAAACTGTTTGTGTTTGATAACCGAATTGAGATAAAAAGTCCGGGTAAATTGCCAAACGGTTTATCGGTGGAAGACATCAAAAGAGGCATACAAAGGCGTTCAAAAAATGTGGTGTTAACTTCTTTCGCCAATGATATTCTGCCTTACCGAGGAATTGGCAGCGGTATACTGAAATCATTACAACTTTACCCTCGTATTCATTTTGAAAACAATATTGCGGGAGAGTTTTTCAAAGTGACTATTGAGAGAGACTTGCAAAGTGATGTTTCACCGTGAAGAACGCCGGATGGGTTATAGGTTAATTGATTGACGATAGGAGCAAACAGACGATAGGGCAAACACGTTGGTTTGCCCCTACGATAAAATTGTAGAGGCGAACCGGTGTGTTCGCCCTTTTGAAAAAAATAAATGAACGATTTAAGCATTCGAGTTGAAAATTTAGGTAAACGCTATCGCATTGGTGCCCATCAAAAACGTTATTATACGTTGCGGGAAAGATTGGTCAATTTGATGACATCCCCCTTTGATTATCTGCGTACTACACTGACACCGCCATCAGATGAGGAAGTGCTGTGGGCTTTGCAAGAGATTTCTTTTGAAGTTATGCCGGGGGAAGTTCTGGGTATTATTGGGCGCAATGGTTCTGGCAAGAGTACCTTGCTCAAAATTTTATCGCGCATTACTTTGCCAACTAGTGGGCGAGCGGATATTTATGGGCATGTAGGCTCCTTACTAGAAGTGGGCACCGGCTTTCACCATGAATTAACCGGGCGTGAAAATGTTTATATGAATGGGATCGTCTTGGGCATGTCTAAGCAAGAGGTTGATCGTAAATTTGATGAAATTGTCGCGTTTTCAGAACTAGATAAATTCATTGATACCCCAGTAAAACGTTATTCCAGTGGGATGCAAGTGCGTTTAGCTTTTGCTGTCGCTGCTCATTTAGAGCCAGACATTTTGATTGTGGATGAAGTATTGGCTGTCGGCGATGTCGCCTTTCAGCAAAAGTGCTTGGGCAAATTGGAAGAAATCACTCAAACAGATGGACGCACGGTATTATTTGTTAGTCATAATTTAGGAACAATGTTAGAATTATGTTCACGGACTATTTTACTTGATAAAGGTAAGTTGATAACCTCCGGTACCAGCAATGAAGTGGTTGAAACATATTTATCTCGATATGCCAATCAAGCAGCAGCCTTTGTAACTCAAAAATACCATGAAGGGGCATTGATAACTCAAGTGGCTATTTTGAATCATCATCACCAAGCAGTGCAAGTAATTGATTATGATGTCCAGTTTTATATCCAATTTGAATTTGAAATCACTGAGCCAATTCGTGCACTTTCCCAATGGGTACGTCTGGAAAATCAATTTGGAGTTTACGTTTTATTTGCGTGGTTGGCTTATCAGCAACCATATCAGCGTGGCACTTATCGGGCAAGTTGTGAAATCCCAGCCCAATTATTAACGCCTAGTCGCTATCATGTTGATATTGGATTGACTAATCATCGCATCCAGCCTTATAACGAAGCGCATAAATGTTTATCTTTCGATATTATTTCTAAAGATAGGGGCTTTGATCCAAATGACCGGGGTTGGGGTGCTGTGTATCCGCGATTGGCTTGGCATATTGAAAATCAATAACGTTCGATCATGCAATATTTTATAGAATTACCCGAAGTTTGGATTACTGAGTTTCTTGAAAGGGATCAAGATTGTGCTGGTTACTGGATAAGTAGTCTAACCCAATCGTGGCAAAAGGGCTATGCCGATAATTGTACTTTACCATGGACTCATTCTGTTGATGTAGTGCGGCGTTTAAAGCGGCATACGAACAAACCGATTATGGTTGATGTTGATATGTTATTCAATGAACCCAGTGTCGCGGCAACCATTGCTCAAGAATTGTATGATGTGGGTTGTCACAGCATTGTGGTTGAATCCAAACGATTTCCCAAAGTCAATAGTTTGAATCCACTGGATATGGTGTTGAGTACCCCAGATGAATTTTGTCGATTATTAAATAAAGTGAAAACGACTGTACCTGAGCTTGAAGTGATTGCCCGTAATGAATATTTAGTAACAACTAAATGCGTTGCAACAACTTACGACATATCAAAACGTGCCATTCGTGCTGGGGCTTCTGGCGTAGTGATACATTGGGGAGAAAATTCAGATACCATCTTACTTAAAGAAACTTTAACTCAATTGAAAATAGAGGGGATAAAAACCGGCATTATTCCAACCCGATATTTGAATCAAGTGGTGAATGGCGAATTTGAGGGCAAAGCTGATTTCAGTATTTTGGGTAATGTGTGTTCTTCATACATACGCCACAATTTTAGTCACCAAACGGTAAAGACTTTATTGACTACCCCCTGCATGTTTGAACCGATTCTTGAACGCGTGAATGATTATGAACCTAAAGGACAAAAAACGTTAATTGTACTCGGCGCGAAACCTAATGAAGAGGGCCAGATATTACTAGAAAACCCAAATAAAGTCGCACAATTTACTGCACACCGCAATTATTATTACGCTATTGTTTTTGTCGTCGATATCAAGTCTAAAGTGACAGTAGAAAAATCTGATCGAATACACATCGCCCGAATTGATAATTCAATTGGAGAAGTCGATTCATTGATAGCAGCAAGGGAATATATGAATACCGAATATATAACCGTTGTTTATGCGGATATTGAAGATAAAGTCTTTAATTACTTATTAAATCAAGGTATTACCTTTGTCGGCGATGTTTTTGCAGGTGTGCTTAATCTTAAAACGGATGTACTGCTATCCATGTTACAAGCTTCTGATCCCAGTTTGTCGATTCTTGAAATGGCGAGTTATCATAATCCGAAAGTAACGGTTGAAAAATAAAGGGTATTGAGAGATGAAACGCATTATGGTCGATATGTCCATCACCCTTTTACATCATGGACATATTCGTTTAATTAAACGCGCCAGCCAATATGGTGAAGTGGTTATTGGATTGACTTCAGATGAAGAGATCAAGCAATACAAAGGTTATGTGCCAGAGTTAGCTTTTAAGCATCGAAAGGAAATCCTTGAAGCGATTACAGAAGTTTCGGAAATTGTTGAAACCCCTTGGCTGATCACTGAAAATATATTGGATCAATTTCAGATTGACTTATTAGTTCATGGTGACGATAATGCTAATCAGGTTGCCTCAGAAAGATTATTGATATTGCCGCGTACTCAAGGTGTGAGTAGTCAAGATATTCGCAAACGAGCACAGAGTTCCTTAATCTCTATTGCTAATCAAAAATTGATGCTAACACCGGGGCCAGCACTTATTCTACATGAAAATCTATCGGGATTAAGGCCCGTCTTTGGCAGAGGGGATAGTGAATATCAATCTATTTGTGAAAAAGTGATTAACTGGATCAAAGCGTTATCAGGGCAAGATCAGATTGTCTATGCCCAAGGTTCAGCCACATTTGCTATAGAACTGGCTGCCCATACGTTTGTGAGTGGTAGAGTATTAGTGGTCTCAACTGGTTATTACAGTGATCGTTTACAACAACTTTTACCCCAATGTGAGCAAGTGAATGTAATACATTATAACCAATTAAATATAGTTAATGACAAATATGATTGGATAATGTGTGCCTATACGGAAACCAGTCGCGCTTTTAAAATCAATTTGGAAGGGTTGCGAACCAAAGCAGACACATTGGGTGCAAAACTCTTTGTAGATGCAACCGGCTCAATCGGTTTGGAAAAGGGACATGAACTGGCTGATGTGACAGCGTTTAGTTCCTGCAAAGGCTTGTTTGGTTTAGCGGGTGCTTGTTTTGTTGCTCATAAAAATGGTTTAGAAGAAAAAAAGCAAAACACTTTCTACTTGAATATAGATATCCATAGAAAAAAAATGGTAACTGGCCCTTATCATGCTATTTGTTCCCTATACGATGTGATGCCAATACATACCCAATTGGTAGCCAGAGTCAAGAACAGTAAACACTTATTGATTGAGCGGTTTAGAGCCTTTATTCCTTCATTAGACAATCAACCATTGTTGTGTACTTACCTCAATAGCACTCTAAAGGCTAAAGATAATAATGTAGTACTATACTCGCCAAGAACTGAAATGCTTGGCTCTATTGTTTGTCATCTGGGTGAAGTCCATCACGATGAAATCAATTTAATTCAACGGATTCATGTTGATAATTGAAATGAAAAACAATTAGCAATCTATTTGGCTAAAATTTAATTTCATGCTAAACACAGACAATTTTTTAGAACGGTTAATTCAAAAAAGCTATTCTCACTGTTGTGTAATTCCCTGTAGTTTTGCCAAAAACTTAATCAATGCTGCTATCAATGATGACAAAATAGAATATCTACCGGCTGCCAGTGAAGCCATCGCTTGTTCTATCGCTGCCGGTTTGAAAATGTCAGGTAAAAAGCCCTTAGTGATTGTTCAATCTTCTGGTTTAACGAATATGGGAAGTTGTATCACCAGTCTGCTCAAGCCATACAATATTCATATAGCCACCCTAGTCAGTTGGCGAACTTATCAAGCTGGTGACAGTGAAATACAACACGAACACTTGGCAACAGCATTACCCCAGTTGATAGCAGCTTATGGTATGACTTATGAAATATTAGCCACTGATGATTTGAATCATGCTATTACCCAAATTGAAGCAAGCCATAGCTCTAATAAAATCTTAGTTCTCCAAAAAAACACATTTTCCCCTGTCGCTTTGGAACAAAAACATCAACTGGATTTGAGTCATTATATTCGCCGTAGTCAATTTCTTCAGATTTTGAACCAACGCTATAAAAATTCAAACTATGTTTTTGTAGGAACGACAGGGCATACTGCGCGAGAAATGTTCAGTATGATGCCGGATACTCACAATTTTTATATGGCCGGTAATATGGGAGGCGCATTGGCTATTGGCTTAGGTGCCTACTTAGCGGGCAATAATATAATTGTTTGCGGTGGAGATGCAGAATTTGTGATGCATTTGGGTGGTTTAACCACAACCGGGCGTTATTTACAACAGCGTAATGTATTGATTTATATTGTATTTGACAATGAATCCAATAAGAGTACCGGCGGACAAAATACTGCTCAGAAATATATTAACTATTTAGGGATAGCGCAAAATGCCGGTTTAACCATTTTCCCTGAAATTGTGCAAACTGAGGAAGCGTTTGAGAAAGCCTTATCGTTTGCAGAAAAACAATCGTCACCTATCATGATGCAAGTTAAATGTGCTTATGATGATGTGATGTCACGCCCTTCAGCAGAAGTTGTTAAATCAAGTAAAGGAATTATGCTCATCAACAATTGTCAACATCATCTGATGTAGGTATTTTAATTTAATAATAACTATGGAATTTCTTGAACGTACTTGGCTCAAACCGGCTGATCATGAGGTTTTTTTGACGGCAATCTATGGAGATTGGCGAACGCCTAATCCAGATTATGATTATGTAGAGGATGAAAAGAGCATTATTGCTAAATATGAATGGCACGGAAAAATTATAGAATGAGCAGTATGGAAAAATAACCTTTCATTATCAATCTTAGGAATGTGCATAAAATCGACAACTAAACCTGCTAGGTTTTAAAAACCTAGCAGGTTTGATTCAACATTGTGGAAATTATTTCATGCACGTTCCTTACCTGACAAAATAATGGCATTTATTATGAAATCAACATTGATACAGTGGTATTTAAACTCAAATTCACACATTGCACGCTTCTGTTATCGAGGTTTGTTAAATCAACTCAAAACTCAAATAAAAAGAAGAAATACAATAAGAGAAATTAAGGAAATATCTGAAATATTGTATCACTATGGCTGTGTGTGGTCGTTACAAAGTGCAAATGTTTTGGGCATTCAAAGGAACGGAAAGCTTCGTGCCAATGAAGATGATGTTGATATTGCGGTTTTGGCTGAGACTTGGCAGGCTAAAGTTGAAGAAGCCATTCGCCAAAAAGGGTTCAATCTATCCGTTTATTGTGGTGGCTATTATGAAGGCTCCGAAGGCGTTCATTATGTGGCGACAAAACAAGGGTTAGTTTTTGATATTTACCCGAGTTTTAAGGATAAATTGGATAATATAACCTATCGTTGGTATGGAGGGGATCACCCAAATCGGTATTATTTCGAGCCGAGATTATTAGAACAGACTAGAACGGTTAAATTTTATGGTTTTGATGTTGAAATTCCCTCTGACACCGATGGTTATTTAAGGGCCATTTATGGCGAAGATTATATCATTCCCAATGACAATTGGGATTGGCGAACGATGCCAAAATGTCGTTTACAACTCAAACCGACTTATTTATCGCAAGCTGATGTTGAACGTTATCAAATTGGCGAGAGTTAAAAATTTTCACCGAACCCATTCGTGCTCATTGGAAAACCTAAATTAAATATGACATCTCATCAATCAATCCCTAAAATTATCCATCAAACGTGGAAGGATAAGCATGTACCGCCAAATTGCATTCCCTTACAACGTACATGGCTAACCCATCATCCGGATTGGGAATACCGATTGTGGACAGATATAGACAATCGCGCATTTATCAGTCAACATTATGCGTGGTTTTTGCCAATTTATGATAGTTATCCTGAAAACATAATGCGGGCTGATGCTATCCGTTATTTTCTTCTTTACCATTATGGAGGATTATATGTCGATTTAGATTTTGAGTGTTTGCGTCCATTAGATTCATTACTTATTGGAAAGCAAGTTGTTATTGCACTTGAACCGTCGGAACATTTAGAAAAAGAATTAGTTCAACAGTGTTCATTTAAGTACCTACTTTGTAACGCATTGATGGCTTCTCAACCAAAGCATCCATTTTGGGAATGGATATTTCAAAATTTGCTCACTTATCAGAACGCAGATGGCCCTTTAAATGTGACGGGGCCATTTATGCTCACTCGTGCTTATGATTCTTTTTCGCAACGTGAGACAGTGACTATTGAATCTTCTAAACGGCTTTGCCCTATTACTGATGAACAAGTTCGGCATGGTTCACTTGAAGATAATGTAACACGGCAACGAATTGCGAAAACGGCGTATGCCATTCATCATTGGCATGGTAATTGGTATCGTAAATCAAATAATCTATTTCAAAGACTGTTTCCGTTCATAATAGAAGTAGCTAAATTCTTATCTAAAAAAAATAGGGCACTGAATTTTTTTATTCGATTTATTCAGCAAAAAAGGAATTTATTAAATTTAAGAATTGCTGCTGAAAAATCTATAAAAGTAACAAAGCCAATCGACACTGGACAAGTTTGTCTTTCATTGTTGAAGCAAGGGCAAATTATTAGCAATGTTAATCTGGATATTAAGCAAAGCCTAATTACTTTTAAACAAGTGGCTGATATACCATTGGTTTCTTGTTTGATGGTGACCTGTGGACGGTTTGAAATGGCAAAACGTTCAATCCATTGCTTTTGCAAACAAACATATTCTAATAAGGAATTGGTTATCATTGATGATGATGAAAGCGATATCCTAGCTGACTGGGTAAAAACTTTACAAGATAACCGTATAAATTATATACGTTTACCCAACGAAGGAAAAATGTTAGGTGAATTACGCAATATGGCGGTTGAACTGGCTAATGGTTCTTACATCGCACAGTGGGATGACGATGATCTTTCCGCTCCAAAACGCTTGGCTATCCAAATGGCGGTGATTCACATTTTTCAAACTGATGCTTGTTTTTTACAACGTGAACAATTGTGGTATCCTCAAGAACGTATTTTTGCTAAATCATGTCATCGGCTCTGGGAAGGTTCTTTTATCTGTGCAAAAGATAATTTGCCACCCTATCCAATACAACGCAAGGGAGAAGATACACCAGTAGCCGAACAGGTTGCCTTACAAAGACGTATTGCGTTATTAGATTTTCCAGAACTTTATACTTATACGTTTCACAATTTAAATACTTTTGATAAACAACATTTTAAAGAACATTTAGAAGGCTACAGAAATATATATTCAACATGATTACGATGTCAAAGTAAAACAGTTAGGAGAAGAATTAAACAATTAACTCTACTTGGGACTGGTTCAATTAAATTGATAAACTGCACCTTTGCTGACTATTAATTTACAAATGATAAACTGCACCTTTGCTGACTATTAATTTACAAACCGTTATGGAAAACATGTCAATTATTTTGATTGCACCTAGTCTCATTTGTAATTTCTTTAAATTTTGGTAATAATTTTAATATGAGTGTCACTCAACTAATACCCAAGATAATCCATCAAATATGGAAAGATAATGATATACCTAAAAAGTGTATACCATTACAATATACATGGCTAACTCATCACCCTGATTGGGAATACCGGCTGTGGACATATGTAGACAACCGTGCGTTTATCGTTCAACATTATGACTGGTTTCTACCGATTTATGATGGTTATCCTGAAAACATTATGCGAGTTGATGCGGTTCGTTATTTTATTCTTTACCATTATGGAGGATTATATGTCGATTTAGATTTCGAGTGTTTGCGTCCATTAGATTCATTACTTACTGGAAAGCAAGTTGTTTTAACACCAGAACCACCAGAACATCTAAAAATGCATTTGTCTTCTCAACCTTCATTTAAGCAGCTTATTTGTAGTGCTTTTTTGGCTTCTCAACCGAGACATTCATTCTGGAAACGGGTATTTCAAGAATTAATAATCTATAAAAATTCAAATAACGTATTAGATGCAACGGGGCCATATATGTTAACCCGTGCTTATCAATTTTTTTCACAACCGGAATTGGTTACTATTGAACCTTTTGAACTGCTCTGTCCAATAACTAGTTCACATAACGAACTTGATTCAATTCATCAACAGATTGCTATCAAAAAAGCATATGCTATTCACCACTGGCATGGCACTTGGTGGCGTAAACCAAAGAACATATCTCAAATACTATCTCAAATACATCAAATACCGTTTCAAATTATGATACCTGTGATAAAAAAAATTCCTAAACTATATCAATTTTTAAAGCAAAAAAAGGCTTTAATAAAATCTCGAATGAATGCCTATAAACGTTCTTTACGTTTACGAATTGCTTCAGAAATCCCTGCCCAAATGACAAAACATACCGTTTCCAATCAAGTTTGCCTTTCATTGTTGGTGCAAGGGCAAACTATTGCTCGTGTTATCTTAGACATTAAGCAGAGCCTGAAAATATTTGAAGAAGCGGCTAATAGGCCATTGGTTTCGTGCTTAATGGTGACTTGTGGGCGTTTTGAAATGGCAAAACGTTCAATCCATTGTTTTTGCAAGCAAACTTATCCTAATAAGGAACTGGTTATCATTGATGATGATGAAACCGATATCCTAGCAAACTGGGTAAAAACATTGCAAGATAGCCGTCTCGTTTATATACATTTACCCAATGAAGGAAAACCGCTGGGTGAATTACGCAATATGGCAGTTGAACGGGCTAACGGTTCCTACATTGCTCAGTGGGATGACGATGATCTCTCAGTTCCAAAACGGTTGGCTATCCAAATGGCAGTGATTCATAGTTTTCAAACAAATGCTTGTTTTTTACAACGTGAACAATTGTGGTATCCTCAAGAGCGACGTTTCGCTATTTCAAGTCGCCGACTTTGGGAAGGTTCTTTCGTCTGTGCAAAAGATAAGTTACCCCCTTACCCAATATTACATAAAGGAGAAGATACACCGGTAGCAGAACAGGTTGCCTTACAAGGAAGTCTTGCGTTATTAGACTTTCCAGAACTTTACACTTACATCTTCCATAAAGCGAATACCTTTGACAGTAAACATTTTAAAAGTCTTTTAGAAGAGGCTACGGAAAAATATACCCAAAGTGACTACGATGTCAAAGTAAAACAGTTAGAAGCAGAATTAGAATGTGATTTGTCACCTTGGATCACAGCTCAATCTTCTACTGGAAAAACCGAGCATCAATTCCTTGGTTCTAAGAAGCGCCGCACTGATTTTCCCAAAATATTGATTTTAACGCCAGTAAAAGATGCAGAGCGTTTTTTGCCAAGCTATTTTGACTTGTTGAGAAATTTGAGTTATTCGCACGATTCTATATCGGTTGCTTTTTTGGAAAGTGACAGTGTTGATAATACTTATGCTTGGATTCAAAACAAACTGCCAGAGTTGCAATCTGAATTCGCTAAGGCTAAACTTTTCAAACGCGATTTCAATTATCATTCCGATTTGCCACGCTGGGAACCGAGTCAACAATTTAAACGGCGTTCTATTTTAGCTAAGAGCCGTAACTATTTGTTATCTCAGGCCCTTGAAGATGAAGAATGGGTATTATGGATTGATGCGGATGTGATTAGTTGGCCTGATGATGTGATTGAACAATTGTTGGATGCTCAAAAAGAGATTGTCGTGCCACATTGTGTGACTGAAAATAGCAAGACTTTTGATCTGAATACTTTCAAATTGAAACCGGGTGTTGAAAAATGGGATTGGTCACCTTACATACTTGATGGTATTTTACAACCGCCGGTGGGTCATGGTAGACTCTACTTGGGTGAATTACGTCACCATGAGCGTATTCAAGTAGATGGCGTGGGTGGAACAATGTTGTTGATACCGGCCAACCTTCATCGAGAAGGGCTTATCTTTCCACCCTATAGTCATAAGCACTTTATTGAAACTGAAGGGCTTGCAGTCATGGCAAAGGATATGGGTTATAGTTGTTGGGGCTTGCCTAATTTGGAAATTGTTCATCCTCTATACTAATGGTATTAAAAAAATTTTGGTAATAGGAATTAATAAATATGAGCGATTTGATAGAACTTGATGAAGTACTTAAGGAGGAAAAGGACATGCCATCAATAAAACATAGTTTGGTTCAAACTAACATCGCCGGAACTCTTTTTGGTGATGAGAGGTTTACAACTTTTATTGAACTTAGCTTGGATACTACCTCAATTGATTTAAGCCAGTTTGGGTTAAAGGCTAAAGATGAATTGGTTCCGGATGTGTGTATTTATCTTAATCCTCCCCCGGTTGATGAAAAGCTTGGCAGTGATATGGTAAGGGTGTCTCAATATCCGGATTTGGCAATTGAAGTATTATCGCCCAGTCAAACGATAAATGAACTGATTAAAAAAATAGAAGCTTATTTCGCGCTTAATGTTAGATCTTGCTGGTTAGCAATACCTTCTTTAGACGAGGTACGGGTTTTTTCTCAACTACAGAAGTATAAAACTTTTGATATGAATGATATTGAGGTGATTGATGAAGTAATGGACATACACTTACCTATTCAGAAAATGTTTAGAAAGCGTTCTAAGGCCAACCATGCTTGAAATTATTTATCCCAATTCTCCGCTTCACTACTTACCAGCCAATCTAGGTATTAAAAATCGTGAAGGGCAACCATAAAGATTGCCTACAAATTTCTTACGTTGAGAAGAAACTGAATTTGGAAAAAAATTGTTATTCAAACGTAACTTTCATCGTTATACACAAGTTCTTAAGTAATTGAAATAAATAGATTTCTCGTTCCCACGCGCCGGCGTGGGAACGCATTCTCGACGTGCCAACGTCGCGGGGCCGCAAGCCTAAATAGATTTCTCGTTCCCACGCGCCGGCGTGGGAACGCATTCTCGACGTGCCAACGTCGCGGGGCCGCAAGCCTACAAAGACGGGACGCTTTTGCTACCCGAATCGGTTCCCACGCCGGCGCGCTCATCGTTATACATAAGTGTCGTGGACACTCGTAAGTCGTTGATTTTCTGGTTCACTTAGCAAAGGCGTGGAAATCCAGTTTTGACGCGCCAGCGTCCCGTCTTTGCTCGCTTGCGGCCCGCGATGCCGGCACCTCAAGAATGCGTTCCCACGCCGGCGCGTGGGAACGAGAAATATACTTTTATTTCAATTACTTAATAACTTATGTATAACGATGAACGCCGGCGCGTGGGAACCAGAGGTGAGTAGTTACATTCAAACAATTAAATAATTTTTTATAGTTGGCATTGGTATAATTTGTGCCGTATGAGTCTAGGAGAGAAACTTTGCAAATAGCGATTATTACACCGTATAAACACTTTTTTGGTGGTGTGGAAACTTTCAATAAATTACTCAAAAATATCTTCCAAAAGCATCATTTTGAGGTTGACTTTATAACTCTGGATGAGGCAAAAAACTTGAAGTATAACCGTCTTCTTCAAGAGGTAATTGGCGCACCGTACATCACTTCCAGATTATTCGAACGCACAAATAAAACTTATGATGTTGTTATTTGTAACGGCGAATTTTCTTACGGAATACATCATCCTAGATGTATCAACATTTTTCATGGCACTGCTTACGGATATCGAAAATATTTATCCCACTATCTTAATTTCAAGCAAAATTTATTTTTATTTAAAGAATCGTATGTACAAAAAATAGGGGCTCGCAACAAATATATCATAGCTGTTTCCAATTTTGCGCTGATTCCGCTAGAAGCAATGTCATGTGGGGTGCCAGTTAATTACGTCACCATGAGCGTATTCAAGTAGATGGCGTGGGTGGAACAATGTTGTTGATACCGGCCAACCTTCATCGAGAAGGGCTTATCTTTCCACCCTATAGTTATAAGCACTTTATTGAAACTGAAGGCCTTGCAGTCATAGCAAAAGATATGGGTTATAGCTGTTGGGGATTGCCTAACTTGGAAATTGTTCATCCACTATACTAATTAATCAATAGCCTCTATCAGCCAATGATGACATTGAAGTGATTGACGAAGTAATGGATATACACTTACCTATTCATAAAATGTTTAGAAGGCGTTCTAAGGCACCGGTTCAGTCATTGAAAAAATCGGTGAGCCAAGATAAAATCAGTTCATCTTGAAATTATGCCCAAATCCCATCATGTTTGAAATTATTTATCCCAATTATCCCATTCAAACTTCATACGAAATCGGACTGGTTATCACCACATTTAACCGTCCTCATTATGTGGAAAAATGCTTAAACTCCTTGCAAAACAGTGTATTGGATAATGTCATTATTGTGATTGTGGATGATGCCAGTGATATGGAAGAAACGATTTCACTGATTAAAGATTTTTCGATGCCTAATGTACCCGTGATTAAGATTTTTAAGCAAGAACGGGACGGATTTGCTGTCCATCATAGTTTGCAAGTGGGATGGGATTTATTATCGGAAAAGTATCATTGTCACTATTTGTGCAACCTTGATTCAGATGCCCTTGTCACCAACAACTGGATGAATCGCTTATCAACTCTCTATAAAATACAAAGGCCAAAACGAGGCCCACTCATTGTGACCGGTTTTCATGCTCATAGCCACCCGGTGCTAAAAGAACATGATGATTACCGTCTAAAAAAGTCAATCGGTGGATTGAATATGTTTTTCGATTTACAACTTTATCAAAAAATTATTCGTCCAAATTTGGTACTGTGCTGGGATGATGACGTTGTTAAAGCAATGCAAGTATTTGAATATTCAATACTTTGTACTAAACCCTCCGTTATTCAGCACCTTGGAAAAATGGGCCACTGGTCAAATATCGAAAGCGGATACGACATTGCATTTGATTTTGAAGACGACACGGCTAGTCGCCGTTTGGCATTATGGATTGATTTGCATTTATATCAGCGTTTAAAATTATTATATAGGATGTTATTACGGAACGACTCTGATAAATATGGCAAAGGATAAACAACAAATAGTGATTGGCTTGAGTGTTATCATTTGTACCTACAACCGCGCTGATTTGCTGAAAAACGTTTTACAAGATGTTTGTCAACAAACGCTTGCTGATTCTGAATTTGAAATAATCGTGGTTGATAACCATTCCACTGACCAAACTCGTGCGGTTGTGGAATCATTCTGTCAGCGTTATCCCAATGTACGCTATTGTTTTGAAGCGCAACAGGGCCTTTCTCATGCACGTAATCGCGGTTGGCGCGAAGCACGAGGAGAATATTTGGCTTACCTTGATGATGATTGTCAAGTGCCAACGCAATGGTTGGCAGTGGCTAAAGAGATTATCGAACAACAAGCACCGATAGTGTTTGGTGGGCCTTACTATGCTTTTTATAATAGTGCCAAACCGGATTGGTGGAAGGATGATTATGATGCCTATCATTCAATGATCTATGCAGATACCGCCGGTTATTTAGAACCCTATCAGGATATTCACGGTGGAAATCTGTTTATTCAACAATCTATATTACAAAAAGTAGGGGCATTTAATCCCCAGTTAGGCATGTCGGGTCAACAGTTGGGTTATGGTGAAGAAACTGAATTGCAAATGAGAATTTTTAAAGCACTGCCTTCACCCCGCGCCTATTATGAACCGAGATTATATGTTGATCATTTAGTTGCGGCTAAAAAGATGAATATTGGGTGGGTCATACGGGCAAATATCGCGCATGGACGTGCTAAATACCATCTGTGTCCACGTAGTTCGATGCGATTTGGCATTGTCATAAATTGTCTCTGGCGTTTTGTAGAATTGCTGAAAAATATTATCATCGTATTTTTCTCTCTTGTCTTTAAAAAAAATAGAAGCAAGCATCCTTATTGGCAAAACGATTTGTATGAAAGTCACAGATTTAGGGAAGGTTGTTGTGGCATGTGGGGTTTTATTTATGAATGCGTGATGGCCCCATTATCTGCTATCATTGCCAAAATACGCTGGTAATAAAATGATGGGCCAAAGCTTTCGCTTTGAAATCGAAAATCACGATGGATTTAGGTATACCGATAAAAGATATGAAAACAGGCCCCCCAAATATATTAGTCATTGGTGGTGCGGATTTGATTGGCTCTCATCTCGTTGAATATTTACTTGAACGAGGGCATAATGTGACAGTGCTGGATAACTTTTCCACTGGACAAAGAGAATATTTAACCGGATTGAACAACTTTGAAATCATTGAAGGCGATATCGGCGATTTTGAAACCGTGCAATTGGCACTGGAAAATATCACCGTCATTTTTCATTTAGCAGCCCTTGCGTCGGTTCCTCTTTCTATTCAAGAACCTCAAATCCATTTTCGCAGCAATATTTTGGGCACTTTTAACCTATTGGCGCGTCTTCAAAAAGTTCAGCGCATTATTTTTGTGCTGATGTGACCCGTATTCGTGAGGAACTGGGTTGGCAATCTCAATGGCAGATTGAAGAAGGACTAAATTTTGGATGGTTAAGCTTCTATTTTTTAAGTACTGAAACTATAGTTTTTCGGATAAATAATTTCTGGCTTCAAACCTGACAGGTTTTGGAAACCTGTCAGGTTTTTGTGAAGTTATTTTTCTGAACATCTATAGTTAAAAAATTATTAAGTTAAAAAAATTAAATTATTTGATAATGATCAGTGTCATAATGCCAACTTACAATACTTCAAAGTTCGTTGCAGAAGCAATTGAAAGTATATTAAACCAAACATTCAAAACATTTGAATTT
>Ga0233404_10000154_pt1 | contig 17380 bp, 15 predicted proteins | sample Na_oxic_2_MG_FD_179861 | JGI IMG/M metagenome (GOLD analysis project Ga0233404, IMG submission 179861) | Seawater microbial communities from Saanich Inlet, British Columbia, Canada - Na_oxic_2_MG | ecosystem: Environmental > Aquatic > Marine > Inlet | place: Canada: British Columbia | collected...
CTTGTTCATCTAAAAAACCAACCGGCATATAACCACATCCATGATTACGTAGCATATCACGTACTAACATATCACCGGATGTACCTGCCCCTATAACAAGCACTCGTTTATGCTCGGTTTTATCCGTTAATAAGAATTTAAAAGAATGTTCATGCCATAACCGATATAACAAACGGGGCATTCCTAATAAAAACGTTAATAAAAAAGGATAAAACAGCAAAGAAGAACGTGGAATCAGTTCAAGGCGATTAAATAAAACGAGTATCAAAACAATGGCGAGCGTACCAATAATAACGGCGCGTAAAATGGTGACTAAATCAGGCAAACTGGTAAATCGCCAAATACCACGATACAAACCTCCATACCATAGTACAAGGCTTTGTACTATGACAATAATAGGCAAAACTTGCCAAAAAACCGTTTTCGCTTCTGGAAAAAGGGACCAATTATAGCGAATAAAAAAAGCCAACGCCCAGGCGAAGGCAACCATAAAAATATCATGTAGGATAATGGGAATGCGGTGAGAGTATGGGTACATGTTCAAAATTTTAGTAATGTGACTGTCAGTCTATAGACTACAAATCATTGCTCATGGATAATTAAGAAATGAATAATTCAATTCTTAAACAGTTTGGGCAATCATTAAAGAAGATACGTAAACAACAAGGGCTATCTCAAGAAGCTTTAGCTAATTTAGTTAATCTTGATCGTACCTATATCAGTTTCTTGGAAGGAGGCAAAAGGAATCCTTCTTTATTATGCATAAATACTATAAGAACTGTATTGGGTGTGAGTTTTTCCCAACTTTTAGATGGTGAAAATACATTAAATGAAAAAGATGAATAAAAATTGGATTTTAAAATTGCAACATTTTTGTGAAAGATATAATCTCGAATTTCAAAATCTAGCTGAAATATTAAATGATCCTAAGGTAATACCCATGATAAGAGGTAAATCATTTGAATTTAGCGTAAAAAATAGATTAGAAAAAGTTTTAGATCAGCATCTATTTGAAATTATAAAACCCTATATGAACGTTCAAATTGGTTCATACGATATTGATGTTCAAATAAAAAATAGAAGCACTGGTAAAACTTATGTTGTGGAATGCAAACTTGCCGCAAAACGTTCTTTTGTATTTGACGAACATAAACCTTTTTTAAAGGTAAAGTGTATGAAATCAAGAACATTGGGAACGAGAGCCGCTGAACAAAAATCTAAAGTCAGCGGCAAAACCATTGAGGAATTAATGATTCATAATGATCAATATTTACCCGGTAATTTTGATCTCATTATCACATCAATCGCGAATAGTTTTTATGATACAAATGATGAAGGGCTGTTTTATTGGAATCCGAGCCAAAACGATTTTGATTTCTTGGGAAAATTGGAAATTATAACTCAACAACAAGCGTTTGATAAAATGTATGTTGCCAAAAGTATTGATCTTGTTGCAAATGAAAAAAATTCAGTGATATGTACTAGAAGGCAATGTCACAACAAAAATTGCGGTTTCATTCCAAATTATCCCATTATTAAATTCGATTCAGATGGCTATTCTCAAAAACCTTGGGTTCCAATAGAAAAAATAGCAACCTTATTAGATTAACCATAAGTTGGGAATGACTCACATAGTGTCAATTGGCAAGGATTATAATTATTTTTTAAAGGTATTATGCCTTTAATTTCAGTAACGTTATAATTAGATATAAAAACTTCCTTTCCTTTGTAACGATTACTTTTATAACCCTGTTTTAACTTTTTGCCATTTTTTTGATCATCAGTTCTACTTATAGTATAGTTCCATTCTTTGTCAAGCATAGAAGTACACCAATGATATAACTTCCTGATTTCTTTGACATTATCGTAAGTGAGCAAAAATTTAAAACGGTGTCTATTTCTATATAACACCTGATTCAATCTAAAATGATCAGCCCTTGAAAATGCACAACTATAAAATTTATCTTGATCAGCCTTAAAATAAGGTGGATCGATAAAAAGAAAATAATCATCATCTAAAATATCAATAAGTTCCTCAAAGTCTTGGTTTTTTAATTCGACATTTTGTAATTTCTCCGATACGGTTCTTAGATGCCCCGGCCAATTTTCGGGTCTCATTGAATATTTTTCACCATAGCCCCAGTAACAATTCACCTGTTTCATAATACCTGAATACGAAGTACGGTTAAGATAAAACCATCTCATTGCCCTTTCTAAATCATTTTTGGGTTTAAATTCATTTTTATAATAATGATGTAGCTCCTTGGTAGCATATATACCAGAAAGGGAGTCAATTAAATTTTCAACCTCATCCCGAATATGGATATAGCAATTAATAAGTTCTTCATCTTTATCATTAAGTATGTTGTATTTAACGGATTCCTTAGCAAAGAAAATTGAACTGCCACCTGCAAAAGGTTCACAATATTTATGATGTACCGGCATACAAGCCAGAATTAATTTACGCGCATAAAATTTTCCGCCAGGATATCTAAAAGGTGAATTTGTTTTTCCTGATTTTGCTTTTTTCATATTTCTACATCCATAATTAATCATATTTCAGAAATACTATTTTTTAAAAATAGTATTTCTTGCACCAATGTTTCAAAAATACTATTTATCTTCATTTTTTTACCAATTTACCAAAAAATGCGTCTAAAAGTTCTTAAAATCAACTTAAAATCCAAATAAAGCGACTGCTCCTTAACATATTGTTGATGATAAGCAAGCTTAAGGGGTAGGATTTTTTCAACATAATCCATTTCCGGTCGTTGTGAAGTCGCTAATATCTCACTCTCATTGCGAAACTCAATAGATGCATAATCCGTGATACCCACCGGCACCGATAGCACATATTCTTTAATGCCATCAGGGTAAAGTTCAACATATTCAGGTACTTCCGGTCGTGGACCTACTAAACTCATTTCACCTTTGAGTACATTAATTAATTGCGGCAATTCATCCAATTTATATTGACGCAAAAAATGTCCGCAGCGCGTGATACGCGCATCGCGCCCTATCGTTAAACTTGGTCCTTCTTCAGAAGGGCACATAGTACGGAATTTTATAATTTTAAACGGCTTACCAAATTGACCAATACGAATCTGCAAAAAAAATACAGAGCCTCGACTGTCTAATTTTATCCAAAGGGCAATTAATAAAAATAATGGACTGATTAAAATTAAACTCGGTAATACACAACATAAATCAAAAAGTCGTTTACTTGTCATTTTTGGATATTTATTTAGTACAACGGATTAAGGAATTAAACGGATAAGACTAACCCATTCAGGCGTTCCAAAAAGCTTTATCCGTTTATTTTTTAAACCCGTTGTACTCAATTAAAATTTGTCGAATTGCTCTAATCACCCGTGTCACATCAGCATCGTTCATACTAGGATAAATCGGTAAACTCACCGCACGTTGATAAACATCTAAAGCAATCGGAAAATCTTCAGGTTGATAACCATAACGATCCCGCCAATACTTCTGCAAATGTAAAGGAATAAAATGAACACTGGTACCAATACCTGCATCGCTCATACGTTCAATAAAAGTATTACGATCTATCGTTAAATCTTCAAGCTGCAACTGAATAACATATAAATGCCAGGCATGGCTACTATCAGGATGCAAATAGGGAGTACGCAGGGGTAAATCTGCTAAACCTTGTGTATATTGCTCGGCAATCTCGGTGCGACGTTGAAGAAAAGTATTCGCCTTTTGTAATTGATGAATGCCCAGGGCGGCTGTTATATCAGTCATATTATACTTAAACCCAGGCGCAACAACTTCATAATACCATTTAGGCAATTCAGAATAAGCCCTATCAAAAACATCACGGCTAATGCCATGCAAGCGCAAGGTACGAATACGCTCTGCATAATCCGGATTAGCTGTTACTATCATACCGCCTTCACCAGTCGCCAGAGTTTTGGTGACATAAAAACTATAAGCTATAATATCACCAAAAAGCCCTATCTTTTGCCCTTTATAATAAGTTGGTAGCGCGTGAGCTGCGTCTTCAACAATTTTAAGCGAATGCGCTTTTGCCAAAGCTAAAATATTATCCATGTCACAAGCTTGCCCACCAAAATGTACCAACAAAATCGCCTTAATACCCTCAATCCTTTCTAAAGTAGCCGCCAATTTATGGGTATTTATATTAAAAGTATCAGGCTCAATATCGACAAATAAGGGATCCGCCCCTAAGTAGCGTATAACTTCCGCTGTCGCCGTAAAGGTATAAGGTGTTGTTACAACCTTATCGCCTGGCTTAATGCCAATCGCTTCCAGGGCTAAATGTAACCCGGCAGTACAAGAATTAACGGCTAACGCATAAGGTACTCCAATAAACTTAGCAAAATCTTCTTCAAAACGCTTCGTTTTAGGACCCGTTGTCAACCAACCGGAACGTAATGTATCAACGACTTCATTAATTTCTTCTTCACCGATACAAGGTAATGCAAAAGGAAGAAAGTTATCATTCATGCTCATCATTTTTATTGACTTTTGTTATAATAAGATATTTAACATGAGGCTCTTGCAAAACGATTTTGATCGATCCTCACATTTTTGCTTTAAAAAAGAAATACTATTTTTTAAACGCTATAAATAGGAGTGACTTTAATAATGATGTTAGCGCGACATTTTATCAAAAACAAATTTTATAGTAAAAGTATTTTATATTTTACTCTAATCACATTAATTGGCTGTTCCAACATGGGATCCCAGGCGGTTCGCAAAAGCAAAACCGATTATAACATTGCGATTGAACAAACTGATAATGAACAACTCTTACTCAATTTAGTACGACTACGGTATCGTGACACCCATTTTTTGTAGAAACCGCCAGTATCTCAACCAGTTTTTCCTTCAGAACCGGTATTGATGCCTTGGCTAATATTCTGCCTTCCGTTGCCGATAAATACGGCATTTCTTCCTGTTTTGACTACACCGAAAAGCCAACTATCACATATACACCTTTGCAATTGGAGCTTGACAAAGAGACTTTGCAATTTCCCGTGCGCTTTGGTATTGGAAAAGGTAAAAAACAAATTTTCATGGTAATGCGTTCATTGATGGCTAGTCTGTTTTATTTATCTCAAGCCGTTGCTGTTTCACAACATGATCGTGATGCTGGCAAAGTGACTATAACAGAATATGAATCAGGCGAAGTTTTTGACTGGTTTAAGATGACTCATAATCTATTCCAGATTCACACATCTCCCTCTTACCCCAATATTCCTTATGTCGCGGTTAATTATCGTGGAGCATGGTTTTATATTAAGGATAATGATCTTACCTCCAAATCCACATTTTCACTACTCAAACAATTGTTAACATTACAATCTGGTATAATGGTAAAGTCTAATGTACCAGTATTGACTCTTCCACTTATACAATGATTAATAGTAACTATAGCTTTTCAGATAAATATTTTGGCGGAAAGACCTGACAGGTTTGGGAAACCTGTCAGGTCTGAGAACTTTTATTTTTCTGAAAAGCTATACTTAGGGCAACTACAAGCCAGGTAGCCAGGTAGCCAGGTAAGTCGGGTTAGATTTTTTTGCGCGGCAAAAAAACGTAACCCGACATTTACCTGCCTCATTGAAAAAAAGTTCAGTTTGTTCCCACGTTGAGTATAATAACTACTCAGGGCAACCACAAGGGATAGCCCTCATTTTCTGCGAGAAAACATTTCAATTAAACAATAGGAGAATTATTTTATGCCTAAAAATGCTTTTTATGCTCAATCCGGTGGCGTGACTGCCGTTATTAATGCGACAGCTTGTGGGCTGATTGAAACAGCCCGTCAACATCCCGATAAAATCGGAAAAGTTTATGCTGGACGCAATGGCATTATCGGTGCGCTCACCGAAGAATTGATTGATACCAGCCAAGAATCAGATGCGGATATTGCCGCATTGCGTCATACCCCATCAGGTGCTTTTGGCTCTTGCCGCTTCAAATTGAAGGGCTTGGAAGAAAGCAGAACGGAATATGAACGCCTAATTGAGGTGTTTAAAGCGCATGATATTGGCTATTTTTTCTATAACGGTGGTGGCGATTCCCAGGACACCTCACATAAAATTTCACAAATGGGTGAAAAAATGGGTTATCCCATGATTTGTGTGGGAGTGCCTAAAACCGTTGACAATGATTTGCCGATTACTGATAACTGCCCAGGTTTTGGCTCTGTCGCTAAATATGTCGCGGTGTCTATCCGTGAAGCAAGTTTTGATGTGGCATCCATGGCAAAAACTTCTACCAAAATTTTTGTGATGGAAGTCATGGGGCGACATGCTGGATGGATTGCCGCAGCAGGTGGCATCGCTGCGGAAAAAGAAGGGGATGCACCCCATATCATTTTGTTCCCAGAAATCACTTTTGATCAAGAAAAATTCCTGGCAAAAGTAGATAATGCTGTCAAGCAATACGGCTATTGTTCTATTGTCGTCTCAGAAGGTGTCAAAAATAAAGAAGGGCAATTTTTGGCAGAAGCAGGTACTCGTGATGCATTTGGACATGCTCAATTGGGGGGAGTTGCGCCGGTCATTGCAGAAATGGTTAAAAGCAACTTAGGATACAAATATCACTGGGCAGTCGCAGATTACTTGCAACGCGCAGCCCGCCACATTGCCTCTAAAACAGATGTTGAACAAGCTTATGCTTTAGGCAAAGCGGCGGTGGAATTAGCTTTGGAAGGCAAAAATGCTGTCATGCCAACGATTGTGCGTATCTCTAATAATCCCTATCAATGGGAAATTGGTTCCGCTAATTTGGCGGATGTTGCGAATGTGGAAAAAATGATGCCGCTTAACTTTATCAGTGAAGATGGCTATGGTATTACCGAAGCTTGCCGCGAATACTTGCAGCCACTGATTTTGGGCGAAGATTATCCCCCTTATCAAAATGGTTTACCACAGTATGTGGTCTTAAAAAATATGGGTGTGCCGAAGAAGTTGTCAAGCACCTATAAATTGAAATAGTCTAGGTAGAAACCCGATTTTTTTTTAAAATCTGATTTTTTGATTATAAATAGAAACGCTAAAAAATAGGATAAGTTATGTAGGGTGGGCAAGTTTTTTTTTGCCCACCAACCGTTAAAAAAAATCTAAAATTTACCCGTTAGTAGTAATTAACTTATTATGTTACAAATAACAAATTCACGAGTGCTTTGCTTAATCGCATTATTAACCAGCACTATCTTCTTAGTGAGTTGTGGTGATGATGACGATGATTCAAATTCGTCTGAAACATCGACTCCTCTTCCTTCACTGGACACGCAACTTCAATCTGTTATTAGTGACCAAGGATTGAGCGGTGATCCAAGTACCGGCCGGCAAATTCCTGACATCAACACGCCGGTGGCACAGTTAGGCAAAAAGTTATTTTTCACCAAATCCCTCGGTGGTGATACCGATACCGCTTGTGTTTCTTGTCATCATCCTGTTTTGGGAGGCGGAGATGATTTATCTTTATCAATCGGTACTGGTGCAACCTTGCCTGACCATTTGGGGCCTTCCCGTACCCATTCTAGTGCTGCACCAAACTTTGATGGTGGTCCCACCATACCGCGTAATGCGCCTACAACGTTTAATTGTGCGATATGGGATCAAATGATGTTTCACGATGGGCGGATAGAAAGTTTGGGTAAAACGCCTAACGCTAATGGTAATGATGGGCAAGGCATACGCACTCCCGATTCTAAATTAGGCATTGCTGATCCACAAGCTGGATTAGATTTAGCAGCCGCACAATCGCGTTTCCCAGTCACTTCACCAGAAGAAATGCGTGGTTTTGATTTTGAAGCGGGTAATAGTAACGACGATGTAAGAAATGCTTTGGCTCGTCGTTTAGTGGATCAATCTATTCCCAATACTTGGTTGGTTGAATTTCAGCAAGCCTTTGATAGTAGCGAAGATGCTGCCAATTTAATTACATTTGCCAATATTGCTGAAGCGATCAGTGCTTACGAACGCTCACAACTTTTTGTCAACAGTCCTTGGAAAAAGTACGTTGAAGGTGATCAAGCAGCACTCAGTGAAGCGGCTAAAAAGGGAGCCTTGCTCTTTTTTCAATCCATTGAAGAAGGCGGAGCTAATTGCGTTGATTGTCACAAAGGTGATTTTTTCACTGATGAACAATTTCATGTCTTAGCAATACCACAAATTGGTAGAGGAAATGGCGATGGAAAAACTGGGGATAATGATTTTGGGCGTTTTCGTGAAACTCAGAACCCACAAGATAAATATGCATTCCGCACACCTTCGTTGTTAAATGTAGAAGTCACCTGGCCTTATGGACATAGTGGTGCTTACCTGAGTTTGGAAGAAGTTGTCCGTCATAACTTCAACGTCGAAGATGCGATAAATCGCTATGATTTTACCCTAAGCCAATTAGACGCTGGCATTCAACATGAACATGCTGAGGAAAATACTCGTGCGGCCCTTGCTCAATTGAAAACTAATCGTGCTAATGGGTTAACCCCAGTCATTCAAGATATTGATTTGAGTGATGAGCAAGTGACTTATCTGGTAGAATTTTTGCTGGCATTGACTGATCCATGTGTGAAAGATAGAGATTGTTTGGCACCTTGGATTGCAGATACCAACGATGCTGGGCCAGATTCGTTGCAACTCAATGCAGAGTTCTCAGACCTGACAGGTTTCTAAAACCTGTCAGGTCTTTAGACCAAAATATTTATCTGAAAGACTATACATTAAAAATCCGTTAAATTCCTAAATCCGTTGTACTCTCAATATCTATCAATATGAACCCTTCCAGCACATCATTTCAACAGCATTATAAAGGCTCTTTTACCAACATGTTGCGCTGGCACCAATTGGATGAACTCTGGGAAAATGTTAAAGCGCAAGCCAATGGCTGGTATATTTATTTTGTAGGAGAAACGGTACCCAGCACACCGGTTGAAGCGACTGCATTGGCTCAATTTATCCAAGAAATTGACCAATTGTTACGAACAGAGCATGATTATGACTATTGCGGCATTGTTTATGCCGATGATAAAGAAAACCCTTCGATGATCAAAATATTTGATCCCAATAATCTCGGTGCGGTTTGTGGCTCTAGTGGTACTGTCGTTTTACCACGCTGGTTATTAACGCGCATACCTCCTGCACCCATTGTTGACGATGCCATCACACCATTAAATCGTAAACGTTGGTGGCAGCGACTATTTACAGTTATCAACAGATAACGAATTCCATAGTGAGTAAATTTGAGTAGATGAACAGAATAATTGTATGAAAAAAATATTCATTTTTATTATCGTGCTACTTTATGGATGTTCTCCAGTACCACAAAAACCGACTCCTCAAAAGCCGACTCCTCAAACGGTTATCGATCAGATAGTCGTAAAAGAAAAGAAAACGGTTATATTGGGCGTGGAGAATTTTCTGCAAAACCACTTTTCCCTAGTGAAAGGGAAACGAGTTGGATTAGTGACGAATCCAAGTGGGGTTAACCGTCAAATTAAAAGCACTGCTGATTTACTATTTGAAAATCCGAGCGTTAATTTGGTCGCACTTTATGCACCTGAACATGGAATTCGCGGTGCGATTGACGCGGGCAAAAAGGTTAAAACGGAAATCGATCCTAAAACCCGTTTACCTATTTATAGCTTATATGGTATAACGCGCAAACCGACTGCCAAAATGTTAAGCGGGGTAGATATTCTTCTGATTGATTTACAAGATGTAGGTGTTCGCAGTTACACCTTTATTTATAGCATGGCAAAAGTGATGGAAGCAGCGGCGGCATATAATAAAGAAGTAATGGTGTTGGATCGCCCTAATCCTATGGGTGGTATCGCTGTGGAAGGCAATTTAGTACAGCCTGGCTATTTTTCTTTTGTTGGCATGTATCCTATTGCCTATCGTCATGGTATGACAATTGGTGAATTAGCCAGATTGTTTAACACAGAATACAAGATTAATAGTCGATTGACTGTCATACCGCTTATTAACTGGCAGCGAAAAATGTCTTGGGGTGATACCCAATTACCTTGGATACCCACCTCTCCTCATGTGCCACATTGGACAACGCCATTATTAATGGCTACTACAGGTATGATTGGGGAATTGGGCATTTTATCCACAGGCGTGGGTTATACATTGCCCTTTGAAATGATTGGTGCGACGTGGATTAACGGTGAAAAGTTTGCAAATGCGCTAAAGAGATTGAATTTACCAGGCGTTATTTTTCGCCCGGTTTACTTTAAACCTTATTATGGCATATACAAGGGTAAGGTATGTCAAGGGGTGCAAATTCATATCACCGATGTGAATGCCTTTAAACCCTTTGTAACGAGTATTCATTTGATGAAAACATCGATGACGTTATATCCTCAACACAAATTGTTTGCCAAACCGTCTCGTTTGAAAATGTTCAATAAAGTGATGGGCAGTGATCACATTTTAAGCAGTCTTCAACGTGGCTATTCAGTTATCCAAATTGAAGCCGCTTGGCAAAACCAGTTAAATTACTTTAAAAATATTCGGCGGAAGTATTTGATTTACTAAGGGATGGGAGTTCAATATAAGAAATCCTATTTTTCCAAAAAATCGGATTTCTTTGATGTTCTAAAATGATAGTATACTGTACAAGGGCATAACTTGGACTTTCATGTAGGGTGGGCAATATTTTTTCTTGCCCACCAACCTCATTAGAAAAGTCCAGTTTGTGAACGCGCTGAGTATAACCAAAAAGGAGATAATCCATGCAAATCGCACCTTTAAACAATCAAGTGGTTTTTAAAAAACTACTCTCAGATGAAGAAATCCTGAAAGCCTTTATCAAAGACTTTTTGGATATTGATATCACGCCTCAATCCATTGAAGTTGAAAAGAAGTTTGTTCCGCCCATCGGTGGTGTTGATTTTGGAATTGATATTTTTGTTGATGATCCCATTCACCGCCTTATCATTGAAATCCAACGAGAACGCTATGATTACGATTTTGATCGCTTTTGGCATTATCATATCGCCTCGCAGTTAGAATTGGTTAAAAGCCACAAAGAGTACAAGTTAGAACGTACTGTCTATACCATTGTTTGGTTTACGCGCAAAATTCGTGAAAAGCAATACCAACGGAGTTTGATGACTACTAGCCAAGTCACTACAACGGAACAAGAGGAATCTCTCATATTATATCCTCACCAGTTATTTTTTCTGAATCCGTTTTACCTCAATGACAAAACACCTCAAGGGCTAAAAGACTGGATGACGTTAGTCGTGGAAAGTGTCAATAATCCTACTAATCCAAACATTAATCTCAATCGCCCGATTATCCAAAAAGCGGCTAAGTTGATAGACGATGATGGATTAACGCCCAAAGAACGCATGGCAATCATAGATGAACGGGATTACAATAATATGCGACGCAAGGAATGGGAAAATGGACGAATAGCCGAAAAACAAGAAATTGCCCGCAGTTTGTTAGCAGAAGGGCTTGAACTGACATTAATTGCTAAAACCACCGGCTTATCTATTGATGAGCTAGAATCTTTGTGACTATGTTGCCGGAAAGAAATACCGTATCTTATCAAAAAATGTGGGTAAACCTGACAGGTTTTGGAAACCCGTCAGGTTTTTTCCACCGAATTTAGAGAAGATACTAAATACCATTTTTCCAAAAAATGGTATTTCTGCCCTTCGTTAAAATGCTATTACTATCCGTAGTGAACTGATATCAACTCATCAACGCCACTAAACGTTCTGTTGTTGGCTGCTCTATCACGCCTTTTTCTGTGACAATCACATCCACCAAAGCCGCTGGCGTGACATCAAAAGAGGGATTCCAAGCTTTTGCACCGCTTGGCGCAATGGATTGTTCCCCTATTGTGAGGATCTCATTGCTAGTACGTTGTTCAATCACAATTTGTTCACCAGAGGCTAAATTCATATCTATCGTTGAAGTTGGGGCTGCCACCATCAATTTAATACCATGTTGACGGGCTAAAACGGCTAGGCTATAAGTACCTATTTTATTAGCAATATCGCCATTAGCCGTTATTCTGTCTGCACCCACGATCACCCAATCGACTCGTTTTTGTTGCATTAATGCCGCAGCAGCACTATCAGCTAACAGCGTCACGGGAATATTATCTTGTAGCAATTCCCAAGCAGTTAAACGCGCCCCCTGTAACCAAGGGCGAGTTTCATCAGCATACACTTGACGCACTTTACCGGCACTATAAGCACTGCGAATAACCCCTAAAGCGGTGCCATACCCACCTGTCGCTAATGCCCCCGCATTACAATGGGTCAAAATACGACAATTTGAGGGCAATAAAGCAGCCCCCCAATCTCCCATGCGATGATTCGCATCAATATCTTCTTGGTGAATACGTTTCGCTTCTTTTAATAATACTGGCACCGGGTTGCTAGTCATCTTCGCAAAAATAGCTTTCATACGCTCTAAAGCCCAAACTAAATTCACAGCGGTGGGACGTGCCTCAGCTAATTGCTGCAAATCGCTTTCAATAATAGTTTGCCAATGCTCAGGGGAAGTAGTATAAGCCGCTTTAGCCGCTAACACTACACCATAAGCGGCTGTAATACCAATCGCCGGTGCGCCGCGCACCACCATATCTTTAATCGCCTTAGCAACCTCGACGGCTTTTTCTAACTTAATGACGGTTTGTTGTTGTGGCAATTTACGTTGATCGAGTAAATGTAATTGCTCGTTTTGCCAATAGACAGGTTGAAGGGTGTTATATTTATTAGTCATATTAGTGAGAATGAAATAACGCGAACCTGTGTGTTCGCCCTTATGAAATAAAATAACCGTTAAGGAATGCGAATTTAATAAAATCCGAAACTAAACCTGACAGGTTTTGAAAACCTGTCAGGTTTAACAGATCAAGTTTTGGGTTTATTAAAATCCTAAGTTCAATTATTTTTCTGAACATCTATAATACTGATTTTTCCAAACACTGCTTTAACTGTTTTCCCAATATCTCAACTTGGGGCATCACAAACAAATTATCATGATAGCCTGCCACTTTATAAACTTTCACCCCCCCTTTTGCTAACTGCTCAAGTTTTATTGAGGGCATCCGATGCCAATCCTGAGATAAGAAAAGCGTAATTTGCCCAGGATAAGGCTGTGGTTCATAATTATTCAACGCAGCGTAGAAACCATTAATAAATTGCATATCACGCAATTGACGGGGTGACTTTTTCCGCATATATCTGTAAAACGTTCCTACCCTTTTACTAAATGAAAGTCTTAACAAAGTTTTGAGATAATTAAACCGTTGTCGTGCTTTATGAGATAGATAACTAAAACCCATTTCTAAAAAATTGTGCCAATGGTGTTGAATGTAAAAGTGGTATTTCTGTTGTTGCCAAACGACATCAATAAAAGCTAAAAAAGCGATGGTGTGTCCATCAGCCAGAAATTGTTGGGCAATTTCAAAAGCAACCTTGGCATCACCGCAGTAACCACCTAAATAATAAGGGCCATCAGGTTGTACAATTTGTATTTCTCGGCAATACTGCTTGGCAATGCTTTTCACATCCAATGATGGAATGGGACCATCTGATGGCAGAAGACCAAAAATATTAAGTCCATACACCGGTTGATTATCACCAAGCACGGGTGCTAAAGCACGGGCATAGTTGGTTGAGCCAATGAAGAAAAATGGAGGGCGAGTACCGTGGGGTTGAATAACTTCTAAAACTTTAGCCTCGATAGGATATTTTGGCTCCCCGGCACTCGTTTTTTCCAAACAACGTTTTAACTGTTTTCCCATTTCTTCTAATTGGGGGCTAACAAACAAACTTTCGTGATACCCCCGAATATTATGGATTTCTACATTGCCTACCGCCAACTCAGTGAAAGCTGACGAATCTTTTAAACGCCATTCGCTGGCGAAAAAAAATGTGATATCTCCCTGATAAATTTCTGGAACGTAATTTGCGACAGACTCTCTATAGGCATTGATAAATAAAGAAAACTGGAGCTGACTGGACAAAGTTTTTTGCGTTTTTATCCGTTTTTCAGCGAACAGTCCAAATAATTTGAGTTCCATCAATCCAAAAAAACGTCGCCATTTTTTTTGTATTTTCAGCAAAGGATAACTCCATCCAATGTCTTGCCAATTGAGCCAATGATGATGTAAACTATATCCCTGTTCCCATTGTGGAATCCTATTGAGGAAAGCGTCAAATAAAACTAATAAAGCAACTTTTTGACCATTAGCATGAAGTTGTTGAGCCATTTCAAAAGCAATGGGGGCATCAATGCAGTAGCCACTTAAATAATAAGGTCCTTCAGACTGCACTGTTTGTATTGTTTGAATACAGCGTTTAGCCAGTTCTTTAATATCCGTCAATGGTGTCGTACTGTCTGATGGTTGAAGAGCTAACACATTAAGTCCATATATAGGTTGTTCGGGTGCTAACACTGATAATAGGGCATTGGCAAGGCGGCTGGGTCCCATCATAAAAAAGGGGGGATGAATAGCGTTTTGTGGACGAACGACTTCCAAGACATTCCACGAAAGTTTCCCTTTTTCATCGCGCAATAGATTAGCCAGTTGTGCAATAGTCGGTGCTTGGAAAAGCGTTATTAAAGGTAAATACTTGTCAAAAGTTTTTTCAATCCGGCTCAACAGTTTCACTGCTAACAAAGAATGCCCACCCCGATCAAAAAAGTTATCATGTACTCCAATAGGGGAAATGCCTAATACTTTTTCCCATATTTTGGCGATTTTCAATTCCAGCGCATTTTGTGGGGCTACAAAATTTTCTTCGGGCTGTTGTCTAATTTGCGCCGGTTTGGGTAATGCTTGTCTATCTATCTTTCCATGGGATGTCAAAGGTATTGCTTCTAGCATTATAAATATTGACGGTACCATGTATTCCGGCAACTTTTCTTTTAAGAAACGCTGTAATTCATTTGTTTTTGGTTCTTGTTCTAAAGCAGGTACTATATAAGCGACTAGACGTTGTTCGCCTGTATCGTCTTCTCGAAATAGAACCACTGCATTTTTGACAAGGCGATGATGAATTAACATACTTTCTATTTCACCCAATTCAACCCGGATTCCTCGGATCTTGACTTGACTATCCTTTCGTCCTATAAATCGAAAATGACCATCACTCAACACCCGTGCTAAATCGCCCGTCTTGTAAATTAAATCATCTGATTTCTCATTGAATGGATTGGGTACGAAAACTTTTTGAGTCAATTCTGGCTGGTTATAATATCCCAGCGTTAGATAGGGTGTTCTGATATAAAGTTCACCCACTGTGCCTGGTGGACACAGTTCTTGGTTATCATCTAATATGACTGCCTTTGCACCTTTTATGGGTTTACCAATGGGAATGAAACCACGTTTTATATCTGATTTTTGAACCCGGTGAAAAAATTTCACCATCGTGGTTTCGCTGGCACCGTAAAGGTTGACGAGTTGAATTTGGCTATCATAAGTGTTCATCCACCTTTTTACATCGGAAACCGACAATATTTCCCCAGCCATCAAAATATATTTAAGTGAGTTCAGCTTTTTTGAATTTAAAACGCCCTCTACCATGACTTTAAATAAAGAGGGTACACAATGAATCAAGTTGATATGTTGACTGTCAATCCAATCAATCAACGTTTGTGAATCCAGCAGTTTATTATTTTCTGGTGGAATACAAATCGTGCCGCCAGCACATAATGCGACAAACACATCTCTTAAAAATGCGTCAAAAGTGGGCATCGTAAACTGGCTCACTCGCCATCCATGAATCACATCAAAAGTTTCTATTTCCCATCGAATGAAATGGGAGATACTTTTTAATCGTCCAGCGATGCCCTTTGGTGTTCCCGTTGAGCCCGAAGTGTGATAAATGTAACACATTGCTTCATTATCAATAGAAACGATTGGCGGTTCGGCACTAAAATGCTCCAGGGGTTCGATGATGGGAATGAGATGATCAGCTGAAGGTTTGTCTCCTTCCATATTGAGTAACCGACTCTTTTTATCGCTAATACTCGCGACAAGTCGGCTAAATTTTGCTTGTGTGATAAAGCAATCTGGAGACAATTCCCTAACAATATGACGCAACCGTTTTTCAGGAAATTCTGGATCAAGCGGTACAAATGCGCAACCAGCCCTCAGTATCCCAATCAAAGTGATGATAATGTTGATCCTATCATCAAGCATCACAGCAATTATTGCTCCTTTTGGCAATTGATTAGCCATTAAACAATTAGCTAATTGATTAGCTTTGCTATTAAGAAGTGCGTAACTGATTTGTTTATCATTCCGCTGAATGGCTATATCTTCAGGGAATTTTTGACAAGTTTTATCTAATAATTCTAATATACCCATACTTTTTACCTCTCCTGCTAAATATTATCGTCGTTCATAAGACTTTTGATATTTTTAGCGATGCTCAATAGTGGATCAACAATACAATCATTTTGTTCTTTATATGTCATAAAATACTTTGTCAATAAATGAAATTCCGTACATCCAGCAATTAAAGAATCAACAGGGTACTTTTTAATAAGATTATCAAGATGGAAACTGATAGCGTCTTGATAACCATTTTTTTTTAGTTGATAAATTAAATGATGAATTGCATTTTGATCTGCCTCATTAGGCAGTCTCACATACTTCTCAGCAAGAAACCACAATGGGTGTTTTTGGAAAATGCCAGCTTGGCGCGTTCCATTAGTACATAGTAACAAATACTGTTTTTTTTCCCGTAATATATCCTGAATGATCACATCAATTAGGGATATGATATTTTCCCTTAAATTGGTGGGCAACATTGGCAAAAAATGATGGATGGTAATACAGCTTATAACTATCTTACTCGCACCGAGTTGAATAAGCTTTTCCAAAGTTTCTACCAAAAAACGGATTAATAAATCTTCTTCTGATTGATTAATAATAGCCTTTGTTCTATCGGGAAATGTTGGATCTGAATAAAGAATACAAGCAGGCAGTTTTTGTTCCAAGTCTGCCGCATTAAACTCATAAATCGTTTTCAGAAATTCAGCGGATGCTAAAGGTCCCATTCCACCCAAAATGCCTAAGACTTTTTTCATCAATGATTACCAATAAATGTTATACCAAAGTTTCAGAAAAAACCTGACAGGTAGGTCGGGTTAGATTTTTTTGCGCGGCAAAAAAACGTAACCCGACATTTACCTGCCTTATTGAAAAAAATTCAGTTTGTTCCCACGTTGAGTATATACCAAAGTTTCAGAAAAAACCTGACAGGTAGGTCGGGTTAGATTTTTTTGCGCGGCAAAAAAACGTAACCCGACATTTACCTGCCTTATTGAAAAAAATTCAGTTTGTTCCCACGTTGAGTATATACCAAAGTTTCAGAAAAAACCTGACAGGT
>Ga0233404_10000155_pt1 | contig 17346 bp, 9 predicted proteins | sample Na_oxic_2_MG_FD_179861 | JGI IMG/M metagenome (GOLD analysis project Ga0233404, IMG submission 179861) | Seawater microbial communities from Saanich Inlet, British Columbia, Canada - Na_oxic_2_MG | ecosystem: Environmental > Aquatic > Marine > Inlet | place: Canada: British Columbia | collected...
TTGTAGCTATCATTTTGGAAGTATCTGGCACTATTTCTATGAAATTGTCGGATGGATTTACTAAGCCGGGGCCGGTGGTAGCTATGCTGACTTTTTATGCACTTGGCTTGAGTCTCTTGGCATTGACACTTAAAACCATAGATATCAGCATTGCTTACGCAATATGGTCAGGATTAGGTACGGCGTTGATCGCTGCTGTTGGAATATTATGGTTTAAAGAGCCGGCTAGCTTCGTAAAATTCATATCTATCGGTTTGATTATATTAGGTGTGATTGGATTAAATATTAGCAATGGTCATTGAATGTCTTAATTTACCCGGGGGAAAACTACAAGGATTGCTTATAATAAAGGATTTAAAAGCAACTACAAGGATTGTTTATAAGAAAGGATTTAAAAGCAACTACAAGGATTGTTTATAAGAAAGGATTTAAAAGCAACTACAAGGATTGTTTATCAATACCATCGCCAATTGGATATTTGGATATTTGTTTCGGGAATGGAGCGAAGCGGATTTCCCGAAACTCTTAGGTTTCGGGAAATCGTACCTCATTCCCGAAACAACAAATTTTGATATTGGCGAAGGTATTGTTTATAATAAAGGATTTAAAAGCAACTACAAACAAAGATTGCTTTATAAGGATTTTTCTCGTTTCCACGCGCCTTTGTTAGAACGTTTTGGCTTTGCTCCCACGTTGCTGGACGGGGTTTGCAACCCCGTCCGAAACGTTTTCTCACCCCCCCTCTCCTCCCGTCGTATTTACGGTAATAATTCACCATTCACCATTCACCATTTACAATTGAAATGAGCCTTTTAATGGACGCTTTGAAAAAAGCGGATGAAACCAAAAAACCAGAAATTACTACTTCTCACCATGATAATTCGCCTCCTATAGATAATGAGGAGGAAGAATTGTCTGTGGTTGAGATAACAAATGATGAGATGCCAGAAACTACTTCTTATGCTCTTGATCATAGTTCTGAGCCATCCGTTTTAAATTGGGATAAAGATTTGCTTGCCGAGTTTAAAGAGGATGAACCCACAACATTGCACGATTCTGAGCAAAGCAGTGATTCACTCAGCTTAAATGAAGATATTCTTTCAGAACCCAAAAATTTGGACATTAAAGAAGAAGCCGTTTCCCCGGCTTGGGAAGATGAATTGCTTCCAGAATTTAGAGATGATATAGATGAGTCAAAACTTGAAGTTTCTTCAGACGAGCATAATGATGAACAACTTGAGCCAAAAAATGTTGAGGCTTTTTCAGATGATGGTGATAAGAAGCTTGATGACTTTAAAAATGGTAGAGGTGAACTAGGAATTACTGCGGTTAACCCAAATAAAAGCTTTGAATTTAATTATTTTACTGACTCAAAGGTAAAACCACGAATTGACGAGGATGTTGCAGAGGTAGATAAGGATGGTTTGCCTTTAGAAGAAAATGGGGTAGAAAAATATATTCATCAGCCGGAGGATGCAAAACGTATTTTGGCGGCTAGTGAACACAGTAATTCATCTAAACGTACTTTGTGGTTAGCTGGGTTGTTAGGTGTGTTAGTTGTTGGTATGGGAGGTGGCTATTATTATTATGTTCCGTATTTATCAACACCGCCGCAATTATTTATCCGTCCACCGCGACAACCACCAATTTTTCAACCATCAACTTCTGCCCCGGTTGAGGTAACAACGTCGCAAAAAGAATTGGTTCCCACGCCGGCGCGTGGGAACCAGAGATTGATTCCCACGCCGGCGCGTGGGAACCAGAAAAAAAATCCTTCTCCTATTGAACCTCCAATTAGGAAACAAATTCAACCGGTGGCGAAAACGGGTGCTACTAGTAAACAATCTACAAATGCTGCTAATATTCATGCGACGGCTCCCACGAAAAAACCATTTATACCAAAAAAACTGCAAGTGAAACCACGTTTGCCGAGGCGTTCTACCGTACCTAATCCCCAAAAACCTCAGGTTAAGCAAGAGCCACCAGCCAAGCAAGTTCAAGAACCTTTATCACCTCCAACTGCTCCGGGCATTTATACTTTGCGTAAAACTGTGGCACCTAAAATTAATACTGGATTGTCTGAAGGTTATGCCGCGTTGCAACGTGGCAATAATAAGGTGGCACTTCGAGCCTATACCAAAGTTTTACAGCAAGAACCAAATAACCGTGATGCTTTGCTAGGGTTGGCTGCTTTGGCATGGCAAAGTGGTAAAAGGCAAAAAGCACAACAGTATTATCGACAAATACTACGCTTAAATCCGCAAGATACATACGCGCAATTAGGTTTAATCAATACCTTAAGTCGCCACTCACCAAAGAGTGAAAGTCAATTAAAGTTACTACTTGAGCAAGCACCACAATCAGCCCATATACATTTCAGTTTAGGTAATTTTTATGCGAGTAGAGGAAGATGGGTACAAGCACAACAAGCTTATTTTGATGCTTTACGTTATGACAAAAATCAAGCCGATTATGCTTATAATCTTGCCATAAGTTTAGAGCATCTCAATAAACCGCGTCTGGCTTTGAGTTATTACCAGAGAGCATTGCAATTGGCTCGAAATAAGCGGGTTAATTTTAATATCCAAGCAGCGCGAAAACGTGTACAAACTCTTGCCAGTCATAGTCAGGAAAGTGCGTTGGCAAATTTGCCTTTGTCTGGGAATAGATGATTGGGGGTTAGTACAACGAATGTTAGTACAACGAATTTTAATTGCTCACAACGAATCAAACTAAGTACTGAAGCACAAGTTTTCAGATATTTTGTTGGGCTCCCTACGTCTTTTTGTTGCCCACCATCCATCTTGGTGGGCAAGAAAAGAACTTTGCCCACCCTACAAAAATTCATAATCTACGAAAATTTCGGTGGGCAAGAAAAGAACTTTGCCCACCCTACAAAAATTCATAATCTACGAAAATTTCTGCTTCAGTACTTATGATTCAATTCGTTGTGGTTTTTTAAAATTCGTTGTACTCCATTCGTTATACTCCATTCGTCGTACTTATTTTGGAGTCTTTCTGTCGTTCATTCAGTAAAGCCGCAATCAATTGTCCATTACCTGAACCTTTGAGTTTTTTCATGGCTAGGCACGCGATTTATTCCATTGTTCTTTAGCTTCTTTCATATCCAAATAAATAAGGCATTTAAGTATTTGATTTAAATGATTTTTCGATATAACTACAAGGATTGTATATAATAAAGGATTAAATCTGAGTACTGTTTCGCTCTAATCCCTTCTTATATACAATCCTTGTAGTTATATTGATGATTTTTGACTTGTGTATAACGATATGGGCTCACAGTGGCAACTCATTTAAATTTGACCGGTTTTTTATAAGGCAAATAGCCCGTGACAGTTTTTTGGCATAAATTTTGTCTACCCAATGTGGCTGGATTAGAATGAATCGCAATGATCAGTATAAAAGGGATTTATAATTTGTCAAGAATATCCCCCATTAACCAACAGTGGATAAAACACAATTCACAATTAAAATGAACACATTGAGTCGACCAAATCGTCGTATTGATGAAATGTTATTAGAGCAACATATCATCACTAAAGACCAATTAAAAATTGCCTTAACTGAACAGAAAAAAAGTAATGAACAGTTAGGTAAAATTCTCATCAAGTTAGGATTTGTCTCCGAAGCAGTGGTAAGCGATTTGATGAGCCAATCATTGGGATTGTCTCGCGTCGATTTATCTCAATTAGTTGTTGATCATGAAGCTATTCAATTAGTACCCAAAAATTTAGCAGAACGGCATTGCCTTTTACCTATTAGCTTTGATAAAACCACTAACACTTTGTCAGTGGCAATGGCTGATGTCTTTAATGTACTGGCAATTGACCAATTAATTTCGGTACTTGGTGGGACAATTGAGGTTAAACCAGTTCTGGCTGGAGAGACGGAGATTGTTAATGCAATTGATAACTGGTATGGCTTTGATCTATCTATAGATGGAATTTTAAATGAAATTGAAACTGGTGAAATAGATTATCAAAGTCTATCAGTCAGTGGCGACGAATATAGTCAGCCGTTAGTACGCTTGGTAGATGCGTTGCTATCAGATGCGGTGAAACATGGTGCCTCGGATATTCACTTTGAACCAGAAAAGGGTTTTTTACGAGTACGTTATCGCATTGATGGGGTGCTACGACAAATCCGCAGTTTGCACAAAAACTATTGGTCTGCCATTTCGGTACGTATAAAAGTTATGGCTGACTTGAATATTGCCGAAAATCGCGCCGCGCAAGATGGGCGCATAACCTTAACTTTGGCTGGCCGGCATATCGACTTTCGGGTGTCAGTGCAGCCCACTGTTTATGGTGAAAACATTGTATTGCGTATTCTTGACAGCCAAAAAGGTATTATGACTTTAGAGCAACTCGGTTTGTTGGAAGACAATTTGACGGCATTAAAGTTAATGATAGCTCGTCCAGAAGGAGTAATTTTAATTACAGGGCCTACCGGTAGCGGCAAAACTACTACTTTATATTCTCTCCTTCAACACCTCAACACTGAAGAAGTGAATATTATGACACTTGAGGATCCCATCGAATATGTCTTAGGGCAGGTGCGTCAAACAGCAGTGAACGAAGCCGTTAAACTTGATTTTGCTAATGGGATTCGTTCTATGATGCGGCAAGACCCAGATATTATTCTGGTTGGAGAAATTCGTGATAGAGATACCGCCGACATGGCTTTTCGGGCGGCAATGACCGGGCATCAAGTTTATTCCACTTTACATACTAATTCTGCCATTGGTGCTATCCCGCGCCTTTCAGATATTGGCATTTTGCCGGATATTATGGCTGAAAATATCATCGGGGTAGTTGGCCAACGCCTAGTGCGTAAACTGTGTAAGCCATGCAAGCAAGCCTATAAGCCCAATAAAATGCACCGGATGCTGTTAAACTTATCAAAAACCGAGGTCACGTTGTATCAACAAACTGGGTGCGAGCGGTGTGAACAACGCGGTTATAAAGGCCGTATGGCATTAATGGAAATTTGTCGCATTGACGAACCTTTGCAAGATTTAATTGCCCATCATGCCACCACGTATGACATAAAAAAATATGTTAAAAGCATTGGTTTTCACAACCTTGCACAAGATGCTATACGCCGCGTGGTTGATGGGATAACTAGTTTGGAAGAAGTGTCGCGGGTAGTAGACTTGACGAGCCATTTAAAGACAAGGGCAGACACGTAGGTCTGCCCCTGGAGCCAAACCTCTGAGGTTTTGGAAACCTCTGAGGTTTTTCGTGAGAAAAAGGTCTGCCTTTGGAGCCAAACCTCAGAGGTTTTGGAAACCTCTGAGGTTTTTCGTGAGAAAAATGTTTGGAGCCAACAGAGTATGTAGTATGTAGGTCGGGTTAGCTTATCAAGCGCAGCGCGATAACGTAACCCGACATTTACCTAATAAATAGACCGAAGTATGTAGGTCGGGTTAGCTTATCAAGCGCAGCGCGATAACGTAACCCGACATTTACCTAATAAATAGTATGTAGGTTGGGTTAGCTTATCAAGCGCAGCGCGATAACGTAACCCAACATTTACCTAATAAATAGACCGAAGTCGGGTTACGTTTTGGCGCAAAAAAATCTAACCCGACCTACTTGGCTTTTTTTGCTGGACGGGGTTTGCAACCCCGTCCGAAACGTTTAATGCCCTTATTTTTGCTGGACGGGGTTTTTGCAACCCCGTCCGAAACCTTTGATGCCCTTATTTAGCCAAAACTTCTTTTTGTTTATCAAGCAGTTGGCTAATACCATCTTTAGCAAGAGCCAACATATCCTGCAATTCGTTTTCTCGAAAAGCGTGTCCTTCGGCGGTGCCCTGAATTTCAACATAGGCGAGACCATCATTCATAACAATATTCATATCTGTCTCAGCTTCTGAATCTTCTCGATAGTCCAAATCTAAAATCGGTACTCCCCTATAAATGCCAACCGACACCGCCGCCACTGCCCCATGAATTGGATTAGTACGAACAATACGTTTTTTGCGTAAATGCTGCATCGCATCAACAAGAGCTACATAACTGCCGGTGATAGCTGCTGTGCGTGTACCACCATCGGCTTGAATCACATCACAATCAAGAGTCACGGTGCGTTCACCCAAAGCCTCTAAATCCACCACCGCCCGGAGCCCGCGCCCAATCAAACGTTGAATTTCCAAAGTACGCCCACCTTGGCGACTCTTTGCCTCACGCTGCATACGATCATGAGTAGAACGGGGCAACATACCATATTCCGCAGTCAACCAACCGGTTTTTTTATTTTTCAAAAAACGGGGCACACGCTCTTCAACACTCGCGGTGCAAATGACTTTGGTTCGCCCAAATTCCACCAGAACAGAACCCTCCGCATATTTGGTATAATGACGAGTCAGATTAATTTTACGAAGTTCATTGGCTACTCGACCACTTGGACGCATATAATATCCTCTGTTTAATAATAATACCTTCGCCAATATCAAAATTTATTGTTTCGGGAATGAGGTACGATTTCCCGAAACCAAGATAAGAGTTTCGGGAAATCCGCTTCGCTCCATTCCCGAAACAAATATCCAATTGGCGATGGTATTGTAATAATGGTGAATTGTAAAATGGTTTATAATAAAAACCGGGTACATTATAATTCATTTGTAAACATAATGTATACTGATACGGAAGTTCAGATACTTTTTGGAATCCAAACCTTTAGATTTGGACGTGACCAAATTACTGACTGCCAAATCTGAAGGTTTGGACTCCATTAATTCACAATTCAAAATTACTGATTGCCAAATCTGAAGGTTCGACTTGTGTATAACGACGAGCGCCAGCGCGTGGGAACGAGAAATGGTGAGGGATAGTTTATGTCATACGGGAAATTTGAAAGGATAGAGCAGGTTTCAGATAAATTTGGAATTAAAGTGAAAAGAGCCTCTTTTATAGAGGTAAAGGATATTAAAATTGATGAGTTTTTCTTATTAAGAATGGGACGTGCTTTATTAAAAGATGTAAACTTCGTTAATGAAGATGCTATCCGGCAACATATAATTGCTCCGATGCTGGATATAGTATCAGATAATTATGAGGAATTAGAAGTGTGGTCAGAAGTAACTTACACTGTAGATGAAAAACTGGATTTGGATGGAAAACCAGACTATTTAATCGCACCTTATGCAGATAACGGTGGTATATCAACGCCTCCAATTTGTGTAATGGAAGCTAAAGAAAAGGATTGGAAGAAAGGCTGGGCACAGGCTTTAGCTGAAATGTACGCGGCTTCTACTCAAGGTGCGAATATTTGTTACGGTGTTGTAACTACGGGAGAATTTTGGCAGTTTAGTAAATTGGAAGATGGTAAAACATTTACCATAGATCCTATCAAACTATCTGCTATAGAGAACTTGCAAAAAGTTTTGAATACTTTAAATTGGTTGTTTAAGAAAGCAAGTGAGGTTAAAAATTTTCAAAGATTATCCAACCCCGAAGTGAATAGCCACCGATGAAATCGGTGGAATGGGCGCATTTCCATTTTTCGGCTCATAAAATTAACGGTATCCAACCCCGAAGGGGTTAAACGTGAATAGCCACCGATGAAATCGGTGGAACTCAGGGCAACCACAAAGGATTGCCCCTACATATATTTTCGGAACGAAGCATAAGACATATTGTTGTATTCATCATTCACCATTCACCATTCACCATTAATTTTTACTATGTCTGATAACCAAAATATTTCTACTCAGTTTGAGTATTTTTTCTTTTTTTTGTTTAATACGCAAATATCAATAGAGGATGATAATCCTTTACCAGAGCCGGAAAGTTTGAAGCTTGATAGTCGTAAACAAACGGTTAAACAGTATGGACTGCATTTTGAAAAGGATAAACGTCTTTTTTTGCGTGATGCTCCAGTTGGTGAAGCTCTTGATAATTGGGCGGTTCATTTGCAACAGGGTTGGGAGGATATTTGCCAACTTTATGCAGAACATTTTGATAATCAAGAGGTTGCCCAAAATTATTGTCACCAAGCGTTATTTGGGGTTGCCCTTGTGATTTTGGATGATGGGGAAAGTGTGGCACGTCATTCGGTGCATGTCACGTCGTCGGCTCAAGATTTTCCGCTATTGCGTTTTGTTAAACCGCCATCAATGGAGTTTCTTTTTAGGATTGGCAAAACCGGGGAGAGTAAAAAAGCTTGTCTCCATCAGTTTGTGCCAATGACTTCAAATGGTAGGGTGTCTCGAAAGAATTTACAGTTGCGCTTATCGCCTACTCCTCAATTAGTGCCCTTTGAATTGGGAGAACTTCAACCTAATCCGGTTTTTTCAGTTTATGGCTTGTCTTATGGGGGAGGCGGGCAATGGAAAGATGCCGTTGAGCAAGTCTTAGTTCAAAAAAGCCTTGGGAATAAACCGTCTTTATTGGCAACCGTATTTGCCCGTTTGATTATGGGGCAGTGGCAATTTCAGCGGATGGATGAAGAAGCACGAGAATTACGCCAAACCGTACAACGCCTTAATAATGAATATCATACTTATGCTATGCAAAAAGGGGGAATACGTCCTCGGTGTACGAGTACTCGCGCTTTGGGAATACAATTGCAGAAAATGCAATCCCACAAAAGTGAAGCACGATTGATGATGAGCCGTCTTGGCGGGGCTCTGCAAACTTTGGATATCAATGGCGATAATTTGGCAAACCGTTTGGAACAAATCCAATGAAGATGGGGGACGAGAAAAATCTAAAGGTTTGGATTCCAATGCTTAACTTAATGGCATTACGCCGGCGCGTGGGAACCAGAAATTTTATCCCAACACCGTAAACCCAGCCCACAATGTAAATTCTTCAAAGGGTTTTTTGTCGTAGATGAATTCCCTCTCAAATATCACCGGCTCTATTGATTTTTGATAGCATAAATCTTCTTCATCCTCTAACTGCAATTCGTTAATTATGGTTTCTAAATCTTGGTATTCCATGTTGCGTAAGGCTTGCCGGGCTTCGGCGACGGTGTGGTGCCAAGGTTGATTGGGTTTGCGGGCTATTATATGGTAAAAATGGTAGCTGAAGCATAATGCCGCTAAACCTTCACAGGGCCATAAGGTGCCAACTATCGCTTTGCCTCCGGCGGCGGCTAAACTGGGGCCAATCCCAATTGGGGAGAATAAACCTTCGGTGTCTCGTCCGCTGAGGTTGGATTCACAGGCGGAGAGTACGATTAAGTCTGCGTTGGTGCGGGTTGCGCTAATTACCCATAATGGCAATCGGTTAGTTTCGTTGAGGGTTAAATTGCTGGCTGTGGGAATTTGACGAGAATATTCGCCGTGGGTGGCTAAATGGATTTGGCGGCTGTTCTTTAAGTTTTTGAGTGCGTCATAGATTGAGGGGCAGGGTTGGTCTAAGGCAACGTTGAAACGGTTGGCTACCCATTGTCCTTCTTTAACCATACAATGTTCTTGGCCACTGGGATCACAGGCAACCCAATTTTCTGACGTGGGGCTTGTTGGGGCGGATTTCTGTTGCAACCAGCGTTTGACACTCACTTCTCGGACTAATAACATTTCCAATTGAGGTAAGCTTTCCCAAGGAATTTGGCCGAGCGGGGCCGGGAATATGACGGTGAGTTGCGATAAGTCGGTTGCCCATGCTTTGAGGGTGGCGGCAAATTGTTGGATGGGGGTGCTTGCCATGACGGTTTCCCAATCTTTCGGGACAGCACCTCTGCCTCTACCAGTTATATATTGGGTTTTCCATTCGTCATAGCCGCGTGTCCATTGTTCGGTAACGCTATCAGGGGCCATCCATAAATGAGCTAGGGCACAGTCGTCCGGTAAGTCGCGCAAGCTCAAGCCGGTTTTATCCAGCCATAAAATCCGTAAACGCTGTTGTACTGAGTCAAAAAAAGGTTGGACTAATGCTTCGTGTTGTAAGTGGGGTTGACAGTCTGGAGCGGTGGGTGATTGTTGCCGGAGCAATTCTTCAAGGCGTTCGAGCCAGAGGGTAAACAACGGCCATTCTGTCTCATTTGGATCTTTGTCTTCTTGTGCCAACCAATTAATACTGTCTCTTAAAGCACCCCACAATTCTTTGCCAAAGGTTTGGTCCCAATTGGGCGGCAATTCCATCGTTAAACCAGCTAGTCCGATCCGCGTCCGTTCTAAAATTTGCCATAAATCATCAAGGTTGGGCGTATCCTGAAGCTTTTCTGCCAATAACTTTTTTGCCCAATTATGGACTGTCTCACTCAACGGCGGATAACTGGGTTTATAAACAGACACGATACGAGTTAGGCGTTGTTTCAAACTAGCTAGGGTTTCTAAAATTGGCGTGTCTGCGTCATAAGGGCTTGGTTGGGCGAGCCAAGTTTGCAAGGCGTGTTCGATTTGTTTGGGAGCATCGCCTAAGATTACCATGGCCAAAGCACATTGAAAAGCATAAGCATATTCCAAATCAATTTTTGGTTCGGAAAACAAATCTTCGTGAAAATCTAAATCGGCTAAATTAATAAATAATTTGGCAATTGGAATTGCGGTTTGCTGCGCCGTTTGCCAAGCGTGTTTTAGTTGCGAGCTGAGTTCAGTGCCATTACCGGCGGCTAATTTACGTAACCAAGCTCGCAATTCCGGATCTTTAAAATTTTCGCTGCCTTCATAAATCGTTAGACGTTGCATTGCCCAATTCTTATCTAATTTTAGTAAGTCTAGCCGCGAATAGAGTGCTTGTTCACGGTTTGCCCAAGTTTGCCAATCTTCACCTAGCGAGACTTTTAAAGTATCAATCTGGTGCCAAGGTGGGGTGTGTTGCCATTTTTCCAAGGTTGCGGCTAAATTGGTACGGTTGTCAAACCCATGCTGGCTGTGGGCGAAGAGGATTCCTAACATAATCTCGCCGGCATCTTCTAAGCCGAAGGGGGATAAATTGAGTTTTTTCTGAATGGCATTCCGGAACCAAGTAAACAAAGCGGTTTCGGTACGCTTAACGGTGCGTTGCCATTTTTCATTTTTGGCTAAATCCGCTGGTTGAGGTAATTCATGATAGGCTCGCTGTGCATCACGCAATTGAATGATGGTTCTCCATTGGCGGAGTTTTTGCCACCACGATAATTGTTGCAGGGTTGCTAAGTTGTCGAGGGCGGTGGGTTGGAGATTTAGTTGTTGCCAGCCGGCTTGTAATTGTTGGACTGCGGCTTGGTGTTGCAAAGATAAGTCCTTAGCATCTTGGACTATTGGCAAATTTTCCAGTTGGTGTAAGTGGGTATAAATGGTTTTTAAAGCTTGATTTTCTTGGGCTTGTTCTAATCCATATAAGCTTTCGCTGAGAGCCGCTAACGTTGCCGTGGAGACAGCATGGCGATGGTGGCGTTGGGGATTATGCCAATTTAATAAGAAATGATAGAAGAAACTGTGGCAAGCCGTAGCAAAATCGGAAAAAGGGGAAGGAGGAATTTCCAAGTAATCGTGCCAATATTGCAACATTAATTCTCGTTGTTTTGCTTCACTTAGGCTAACCCATGACCAAAAACCAAATATTGGTAAATGCTGTATTATTTGGCTGGTTTGGCTAACATTATACCACGTAGTAAGAAAATTTGAGTACAGATTAAACACAACTTCGTGCATCGCCGAAGCAGTTTCGCCTTTAGCTAAAAAGTCTTGGGCGTATTCAATGCCTTTTTGGTAATAGCTTAAGTGTTGCGTAAATTCTTTCTGGATAGCACCAGCGTTAGAGTATAGATTAAGCACCAGTTCACGCACCGCCGAAGCGGTTTCGCCGTTGGCTAAAAAGTCTTGGGCGTATTCAATGCCTTTTTGGTAATAGCTTAATTTTTGCGTGACTTCTTTCTGGATAGCACCAGCGTTAGAGTACAGATTAAGCACCAGTTCACGCACCGCCGAAGCGGTTTCGCCGTTGGCTAAAAAGTCTTGGGCGTATTCAATGCCTTTTTGGTAATAGCTTTTTCTGGATAAAACCAGCGTTAAAGTACAGCTTAAGCACTTGTTCACGCACCGCCGCAGCGGTTTCGCCGTTGGCTAAAAAGTCTTGGGCGTATTCAATGCCTTTTTGGTAATAGCTTAATTTTTGCGTGGCATCGTTGAACAATATTCCGGCAAGAACTCCAGTTATATAATACCATCGAAGTAATTTAACCCGCCATGTTGTTTGGGCTTCACTATCTTCTGGGGTAATTCTTTCCAGTAGTGTGTTGGCATGGCTGTCAACTTCGGTGAGCCAAGCAGAGTAATTGCCAACTTTGGCATAGAGTGAAAGTGATTCTTCTATTATCTCACGTTCTTCTTGAGTTGCGTCTTTTGGAGCTATTTCTGCAACAATGGCTTTGATAGTGTCTTTGGTGAGTAGTTTGGGGGTTTCTAAGAGATTTGTTATTTCTTCAAATGTCATTTTTTTCTCGGTTTCGTTAGTTTAGTACAACGTATCAGGGGATTGAACGGATTGGTGAGTGGTTGTTTTCCAAACCTTAGTACAACGGATCTGGGGACTTACCGGATTGATGAGTGGTTGTTTTCCAAACCTTAGTACAACGGATCGGGGGACTTAGCGGATTGATGAGTGGTTGTTTTCCAAACCTTAGTACAACGGATCGGGGGACTTACCGGATTGATGAATGGTTGTTTTCTATTGTTTTCCAAACCTTCATGGAATCTAAGTACAATCGGCTCTCTATGAGCCCGGTATGCTCCATCCGTTCATTCCCCAGATCCGTTGTACTAAATTGTACAATCGGCTTTCTATGAGCCCGGTATGCTCCATCCGTTCATTCCCCAGATCCGTTGTACTAAATCCATTCAATCAAGTACAATCGGCTCTCTATGAGCCCGGTATGCTCCATCCGTTCATTCCCCAGATCCGTTGTACTACAATTAACTACAAGGATTGTATTTTAGAAAGGATTTTTTTGTCTGAATCAGAATTTACAGAATTTTAGAATTTTCAGAATAAATACTTAATGTTGTTAGTTGTCTGAATCAGAATTTTTGGAATTTCCGAATAAAAAAATTAACGAAATAAAAATTTAATTCTGAAAATTCTAAAATTCTGTAAATTCTGATTCAGACAATAAAAGGGTGAAGTTTAGAAGCGGTTTATAAATATGCCGAATTTCATGACGAGCCGATTACTAACGAAACGGCAATGCAGATTAACGAACTGTGTATGTCCGATCCGTTTTTTATTTCTTGTGTGATCCAAAATGAATTTGAGGACAAAGATTTAACCACAAGTGAAGGAGTCATCAACACCGTCAATTATGAAATTTCGGCTCGCTATTCTGAAATGTCGAAAACGTGGAATGAGTATTTACAGTTGACTTTGCAATCAGTCAATGATCGACATGCCAAAAACATGCTGCTGTTTTTAAACAAACATGCTGATCGTTATTGGACACCGAGCGAACTCAAAGATAAGTTGTCTATCGATTTGGAACTCAATGAAATACAAAGGAAATTGGAAATTATGTCAGAGGCGGATGTCATTGACAGAGGGGTTTCTGATATTCAATTTCGGGGGCTTTCTGATGGTACACTTAATCTGATTTTACAAAACCGTTTTGAATATGAAATCAACAACTTTATACCGGATTTGAAACTCGGATTTGCCCGACAGATTGAGGCATTAACAGCTGAAAACCGCAGCTTGCGAGGCAAGCTCAATTCTCTGTCGGGCAAATTTGCGGAACATCAATTAGCGACTGCGTTTCGGAGCAAAAAACGCTTTGCCTTATCAGCCTTTTTCCAAAATGTGACTGATACCACTCGCCTAAATATCATTAACGTGCAAGAACGGGTTAAAATCCAACGTCAAGATGGCAAAGGTATGGAGATTGATATCGTGGCAAACTCCAACTGTGGGCGAGTTATTTTGGTTGAAGTTAAGAAGACACAAGACAAAACCGGCTCTAGCAAAGTCGAAGATTTTCAGGAAAAAGTAACGGTTTATAGGAGCCTTTTTGCCGATAAAACTATTTTGCCCACCTATTTGTCGTTAGGTGGTTTTACCCCAGAGGCGCAACAATCTTGTGACGCGCAAGGCATCGCAACGGCTTCGAGAATTGAGTGTTTTTAGATTTTGGGTGTTCCATATAAATCTTTTAACTTTTTCTGGTTCCCACGCGCCGGCGTGGGAACCTATTCTTGTTCGAGGCGCTATTCTAACTCTGTCAATTTTCTGGTTCCCACGCGCCGGCGTGGGAACCTATTCTTGTTCGAGGCGGTATTCCAATTCTGTCAAAGTAAATTCTATCCTATCCCTTACGGCTCTATCGGTTACTTGGGGGAGCCAATTTTTTAAGGCTCGAACATCTGCTTCAGTGCCGTAGACTTCAATGGTGATTAGGGATTTGTCGAGGGCGCGGAAAGCGGCGTGACGGAAGTGGGGTTGAGTGCTTTGGTCACGTTGCTGGTTGATTTTCTTGAGGATTTTAATTGTGGGTACGCCGATTTTGGCAATGCCGAACCATGCCCCTTGTCTGACGTTGGCTAGGGGGTGTTTGAGCATTTCGATGCCTAAGTTGGCCGGATCGTGTTGGGCGATGGCGTAGCCGAGTTCGGTTTCCCAGTAGCCATATTGCCAGCGTTTGTCGTTGTCAAGTTGCGAGGGGCCTTTGCATTCCGTTGAGCCGGGTTGGAGTACAAAGTCGCGTTCTTGGTCGCGTTGGTTACGCCATTGTTGTTTTTGTTGGGTTAATTTGGCTAGTTCTTGCTGGAGGAATTTTAGGGCCGTTGGGGTTTTGGTGTCTTGGAGGGCTTGGTAGGCCGTGAAGACGTAGGAATCCCGGTATTCGCCTTGTTCTTGGGTGGCGATTTGGATTATGTTGCGGGCAGCGGCTTTTGTGCCTAGTTTGCCAAGGTTTTCTAAGGCTTTGATGCGAGTGCCGAAGAGTTCTTGTTGATTGCCAGCAATAGTTGTTAGCTTTTCTAAGATTTTGACTTGAGATTCTTTTGGAGTATTAGATGAAATTTCAGCTAATAATTTAATTGTTTGCTTTTGAATATAAATATCGTTGTCTTCTAATAAGCTAAGTAATCGTTGTATATTTTTTTTTGACAAGTTTTCTTCTAATTTCTCAATTAAATTTATTTTTTCATTTCTACTTCTATTTTCAACGATAAAAGAATCAAGAGTAATTGTCAAACTTAGTTTAACACTGTCAATGTTGTTGATATAATAATCACGCCCAAATATAAAAACTTCAGTATTATTTAGTAATTTTAAAGAAGCTACGGCAATCTCTCGTATACCTGAATTTTGGTCTTTAAGCAAAGCAATTAAAGGTTCTATTGCCTGTTTTATACCTAATTTACCTAACGAGTTTGCTGCTTGGTCTCGCACATTCCAATCTTGGTCTTTAAGCAAAGCAATTAAAGGTTCTATTGCTTGTTTTACACCTAATTGACCTAATGACACCGCTGCTTGCATTCGCACACTAAAAATTTGGTCTTTAAGCAAGGATTCTATTCCTTTTTCTGAACCTAATTGCTCTAACGATTTTATTGCTTGTTCTCGCACATCTGAATTTTGGTTCTTAAGCAAATCAATTAAAGATACTATTGCTTTTCTTGCACTTAATTGAGCTAACGAAGCAGTAGCTCGTATTTGCACATCTGAATTTTGATGTTTAAGCAGAGCAATTAAAGGTTCTATTGCTTGTTTTGCACCTAGTTTACCTAATGATTCTAGTGCTTGCACTCGTACATTTGAATTTTGGTCTTTCAGTAAAGAAATTAAAGCTTCTATAGATTTTTTTGAACCTAATTTACCTAGCAATTCTGCTATTTGACTTCGCGTATCGGAATCTTGATCTTTAAGCGAAGCAATTAAAGGCTTTATAACTTGTTTTATACCTAGTTGACTTAATGATTCTTTTGCTTCGTCCCGTACCCATGAATTTTGAGCTTTAAGTAGAGTAATTAAAGGTTCTATAGCCTTTTCTGTTCCTAATTGACCTAACGATTTTGCCGCTTGCACTTGCACAGATAAATCTTGATCTTTAAGTAAGGCAATTAAAGGTTCTATGACTTTTTCTGTCCCTAATTGACCTAACGATTCTGTTGCTTGCCTTCGTATATCTGAATCTTGGTCTTTAAGCAAAGCTATTAAAGGTTCTATAGCATTTTCTGAATCCAATTCACCTAACGATTCTGCGGCTTGCCTTCGCACATTTGAATCTTGGTCTTTAAGCAAAGCTATTAAAGGTTCTATTGCCGGTTTTATACCTAGTTCACCTAACGATTTTGCTGCTCGCACATTCCAATTTTGGTCTTTAAGCAAAGCAATTAAAGGTTCTATGGCTTTTTCTGAACCTAATTTACCCAAAGAATCTGCGGCTTGCCACCGTACATCTGAATCTTGGTCTTTAAGCAAAGCAATTAAAGGTTCTATGGCCTTTTCTGAGCCTAATTGACCTAACAATTCTGCGGCTTGCTCTCGTACATCTGAATCTTGGTCTTTAAGCAAAGCAATTAAAGGTTCTATGACTTTTTCTGAACCCAATTGACCTAAAGAATCTGCGGCTTGCCTTCGTATGTCTGAATCTTGGTCTTTAAGCAAAGCAATTAAAGGTTCTATAGCTTTTTCTGAACCTAATTGACATAAAGAATCTGCTGCTTGTTTTCGTACATCTGAATCTTGGTCTTTGAGCAAAGCACTTAAAGGTTCTATAGCTTTTTCTGAACCTAATTGACCTAAAGAATCTGCTGTTTGCTTTCGTATATTATTAATTTTATCCTCTGTTGCAGCAGTCAAAAATAGCATAACTTGTTTTGGTGCTTTGCTTTGTCCTAGTACTTCAATAATTTTCTTTCTTGAAATGTTATTTTGTTTTGTCTGTAAAATATCTCCCAACAATCCAAAAGTGTTAACACTCCGAAAACTAACCAAATTCAATATAACCTTTTCCGACAAGTGCATATCATTATCAGAAATAGCACACCGCGCCAATCCCAAAGCTTTATCCAAATCCCCATTTGCCAAATAAGCCTCAATCCGATCTGCCAACGGTAATTGTCCAATCACTTCCGTATTTAATCGCTCAAATTCTATAACTGGTTGTTCAACAAATAATTTATCCGCCTCAATATCAGAACGCTCATAAACTGTTTCACGCACAAAACCCTGTTGCCCAAAAAAATCATAAGTACCAACTTCACCCCGATAAACCTCCACCACATCCGACAACCCACTCTTAACACTCAACCGCAAATGATACGAATTTGCATTCACCCACGTATCCCAAGCCACAAAGGATATAGCACCAGCCACCATAACCGCGCCAGTTCCCAAGCTAACCTTCTTAATCCGTTGCTTTGTCTTAAAAGCCTCATTCCATTTATAAATCGGCT
>Ga0233404_10000156_pt1 | contig 17290 bp, 12 predicted proteins | sample Na_oxic_2_MG_FD_179861 | JGI IMG/M metagenome (GOLD analysis project Ga0233404, IMG submission 179861) | Seawater microbial communities from Saanich Inlet, British Columbia, Canada - Na_oxic_2_MG | ecosystem: Environmental > Aquatic > Marine > Inlet | place: Canada: British Columbia | collected...
CGCCAATTAGATAGTTGTTTCGGGAATGGAGCGAAGCGGATTTCCCGAAACCTTTGCGTTACTTGGGTTTCGGGAAATCGTACCTCATTCCCGAAACAACAAATTTTGAGATTGGCGAAGGTATTGTTATCAACACCAATATTTTTATTGGTAGTCCGAAACTGCCCAGCCCACTTCCAAACCTGCCCAAACATCTTTCTATGCAGGTCAACAATAAATTGCTGGGTTGCCAACATCGTATGCTTACGATGCTTTGCAAAGGCCCACTGCACAGCTTCCTGAATGTTCACCTGTTCCCACTGATTCAACTGTTCACGAGTCAAAATAGAAGGCGGAATCAACTGCTGTAACTCATCCCCGGTCAGTGGTGTTATACCGTCTTGTTGCATCATCTTCATCCCATAAATTACGTGGCCAAGCCTTTAAAACATCTTCGGTAACAGCTTCAACCTCTTGCTGTAATAACGCTTCAGAAAGCTTTTGCGCTTCAAGTTGCATTGAGTGTGAAACATACTGAACCTGTGCTTGAGCCACCTTTCGCGCTTGTTGCTTGACCATTTGCTCTAGCGAAGTTCTAGGCACCAATCCATAGACCAACACACAATCAAGGGCTTCTGCCGAGCGTCGCAACGTGTTGAGAGTTACGCGCCCTTCAGCTTCATCCGCTTCTAACCGCGTAATACGCGGTGGCGATACTCCTAATCGTTTCGCCAACTGTTTCGCACTCATGCCCAACGATTCTCTGATGGCTCGAATCCATCCGCTACTTGGCGACGGTAAATTTAACAACGACTTTAGCTGCGATAAAGTTTGATCAAACTGATGCAACATTAACCAACGATAACGTTTTTGCATTTTTGCAATTTAGATTAAGTTAAATATTAATTTGTTTGCGAATCAAATTAACATATAAATTAATTTATGTACACTAATTCTTAATAAATAAGTATTTAATTAATTTAAATATTAAATAATTCCAAAATAAAATTAACATATAAATTAATTTATGTCTACTAATTTTCAACATATTACTTAATTAAGACAAACTCCAAAAAATATTTTGCGGTAAATTTTTCGGTGATATGCCACAAAGCACGAGCTTTGAACTCCAAACTATCACCAATTTTTCGGTGATACATTACAAAACTTCGCTTTGAACGGAGCACAGAAAAATTTACCGCAAGAACTTTTTGCAGGGTTCCTAAAGTTTGGTAACCGTTATTATCCCGTTGCCACCCCAATGAGATTGTCAAAATGACAAAATTGTCAAAATGACAATTATTCCCTGTCAAAATGACAAAAAACTCGGCCAAAATTGCCCGGCGTGCTCCACAAATTTGGTCGAAATGACATATTTAAAGGGTATTACAAGCGTTGGTATACCTATTGCCTTACATTAAGTTTTTCAACAAAATCTCCCTCAGCTTTTTAACCGTGTCTTGAGCCTACAAAACAACGGTTATTTATCAGGGCAACCATAAAGGATTGCCCCTACATTTATGAATTTATTATTCTTCAAAACTATAAGAAATTTTTTTGGGAGCCGGTTTATTATTAATACCAATACTTAATACATTTTTTTTGGTGGGTAGGAGCTTCGCTGCACCAACTTTTTTCAGATTTTTTAAATTTGACACTTGACATCAATTATGACTATATATAAATACTAGGCAACTGTTTTTCGGGCTCCATAAGAAACTTTAATTAAATTTAAAAACACAATTAAGAAGTCCAAAACTTTGGGCACTATATCTTATTATATTTTCAAAACCATGTTCCATAGAATTTTTCTAATTGTTTTTGCCCTATTGGTTTTCGCTTTACACTTTGCAGTAAATGCACAACCACTAACCCGGCATGTTAAGCAAGCTGATGCTTTACGAATCGAAATTACTGAGGATGGTATTTACCGGTTATCGATTGAGGATTTAGTTGCGGCTGAAGTACAACCTCAGTTTATAAATCCAGCCAAATTGCGTTTGTTTAACCAAGGCAAAGAAGTGGCTATTCAAGTGGTTGCTAACGACACTGATAAATTACAACCAACCGATTATATTAAGTTCTATGCTCAAGGACTTGATAACACTTTTACAAATATTAATGTCTATTGGTTATATTGGCGGAAGAAGGGTTTTGGGAAACGCATAACTTTTGTTGACGGGAGTGTGACTGGGCAAGCTGAGCCAATCATGGGCTTCTATGATCGGCTTCATTTTGAGAAAAATCGGTTTTGGGATATTTGGGCTGGGAAACCGGATGAGCAGGATTATTGGTTTTGGCAAAGGCTAAATATGGGGGATGTGAAAAAGCACAGCATTGAGCTTCCGGCTTTACCGTTTGAACAAACGGATGTTGTAGTGCGAGTAGGTTGGCGCGGACGTTCGGCGATTTCTGCGGTGAATCCGGATCATCATACCTTAATTTCTTGGAACGATACTTTGCTTAGTGATGAGTATTGGGATGGTAATTCAGAATACGTTCAAGAAATGTTAATGGCAGCGGAACAGATTATAGATAAACGCAATACTTTGACGCTTGAACTGCCCGGTGATACTGGGGCTGTCGTAGATACGGTTTACCTTAATTGGATCGAAGTGGATTATTGGCGGGATTTTACTGCTGTAGATGATAGCTTAGTCTTTACGGTAAATGGTGATGGCAAAATGCAGATAGAAGTTAAAATTTTGAGTCAACCAGATATCCTTATTTTTGACATCACTGATCCAAATGCGGTTGCTGAAATTGTAAATTTTGGGGTGGAAGCCGACGGACAAAATTATAAGGCGGTTTTTGAAGCTACGGTGAGTGAAGTAAAGACTTATCAAGTTACAACGTTTAATCAACTTAAGCAGTCGCCCAATCTCAAGCTGTGGAAATCGGCACACCTCAAGAGTATTAAAAACCGGGCTGACTATATTCTTATTACCGCCGAAGAGTTCTTGCCAACAGTAGAGCCATTATGTGAGTTGCGGCGTAGGCAAGGTTTGCAAGTTAAAGCAGTTAGTGTTGAAGATATTTACAATGAATTTAATTACGGCATATTTGAGCCCGCCGCGATAAAAAGGTTTTTGAAATATACTTATGAGAATTGGGATTATCCGGTTCCGAGTTATGTATTTTTAGTTGGTGATGCTAGTGTGGATTATCGAGGTTATTTTCGGGGAACCAAACAAAATAATGTGCCGGCACACCTTTACCTTGCGCCCGGCTCAAAGGCTCTCTTAATTCCAGATGACAATTGGTATGTGGATGTGTGGAGCAATTATTTGGGTAATTACATTTTACCGGAGATGATGATTGGCAGAATTCCCGGCGATACCCCAGAAACCGTGGCTCGACTCATTGCTAAAATCGTCGGCTATGAAGAATCCACTCATAAAAGCCCTCGGAAAGTTTTGCTGGTAGCAGATTCAAATCAAAAAAACGAAGAACTGAGTAATAGTCTCATTGGTTATTTACCGGGTGAGTTTGAGGTAGATAAAGTTTACTCGCAAAATACTGCCGGGGAAACAACGGAGAATATTGTTGCAAGTATCAATGATGGTGTGATGATTACTAACTATGCCGGACATGGTGCCGTGAATGGATGGGGCCAAACAAATGACTTGTTTTTTAAACCGGAAAATATTGACAGTCTCAATAATCAAGACAACTTAACCTTTATAGTCGCGCTGACTTGCATCAATGGCTTATTTACGGATCCCCTCAACTATGCGCTTGCCGAAGAATTTATTTTGGCTTACAGGGGAGCGATTGGAGTTTTTTCATCTAGTGGTTTGACTTATACCGTAGAAAACGATGCCTTATCGCAAGAAGTTTTTGCCATAATTTTTGGCCAAACTTCCCAACCATTAACATTGGGATATATTACTACACAAGCCAAAATCGCCGCTTATAGTAAAGGGATTTCAACCGGAGTAATAAAATCGTTTGTTCTTTTCGGTGATCCAGCGACAAAGTTGAAAAGTTGGTGATAGCAATATATTGCCCAGACAAAGCAATCTCGCACTCGCCATAATATTGAGAAGTTACAGCGTATAAATTATTTTTTTATCCGTATCAACCATAAGTTTTGTGTGCTTGTCCACTCTCACCTTGACTTATATATATGATTTTATTGAAGCCTACATGAATACCATAATGTTTGCGTTGATATTCAAGATAAAATTATTTGACATTATTCGACGAAATGACTTGACACTGACAAATATACTTTGCGATAATAATAAACATAGTATATTTTGTTTGTCATGAGGGCATAAATTGAAGAGCATACTTTGCTTGGGTGTATAAATCATAGGCTCCACTGATTTATACATTAGGAGACTGGATTAACATGAAAAAGATTTTAGCTGTACCAATCTTATGTGCTGTAGGTTGTCTGTACCGGCGGTAACGTATGCCAATTCTTTTTGTGTGGACGAATTGACCGGAGCTTTGTCAAATTAGATTTAATTAATTATTACTCGGATCCCAGTTATTATGAATTTCATAACAAGTGTAAGAATCAAAAACTTTTTTTCAATAAAAGATGAAGTTAATATAGACTTTAAAGCTTCTGATTATAATATTGAAAATAATAGAAATAGATTATTTGATGTTAATGGAAAATATTATAATAAAATTATCTCATTTTACGGTGCAAACGCATCTGGTAAAACAACTTTTCTAAAATCAATTGTGGTTTTAAGTGCTGTCATTAATAATGAATCGACAGAAAAATTTCCAATTTCGTTTAAAAACAAATTTGCACATTCAAATTCAAGATGTGAAATAGATATAGGCTTTATTTTAGAGGTAGATAATGAACCAAAAGAATTTATCTATAAATTAAAATTTAAGTCTGAAAATAACCAAAATATTGGTATTGAGAATGAAGAACTTTATGTTATAATCGGAGAAAAACCGGAGATTTTATTTAACCGAAAGAGTAAACAAGTTAAAAATGTAGATGATAATATCTTTCAAGCGGTATTTAATAATCTAAGTGAGAAGAAGTCTTTATTTCAGGAATTTGGAAAATTTGAAAAAACCGGATTTTTAAAGAAAATTGAAAAATTCTTTTTATCTAAATCTTCAAATATTACCAGCTCCTATGATACTAAACTTGCTCCTAGCTCTATTGATGAATTTAAAATAGGTATTCGTTTAGATGATAATGATATTAAAGAAGCATTAGAAAAATTTTTATTGTCTTTCTTAAATTCAGTTGGTTTAGATATTGATAAGTTAAAAGCAAATTTTGATGAAGAAAATGAAAAAGGTAGAAAATTTCTAGGTATTGAAGTTTCTCACAAAATCCAAAAAACGTCATTTTTAGAATTCGAGCTTGAATCTGACGGAACTATGATGCTAATAAAAATCTTATTAGATATCTTTTTAGCGAAAGTAAATAAAGCCATCTTAGTAATTGATGAGTTTGATTCAATTATTCATCCTATGCTAACACCTCTTATAATTAACTTATTAGTAGAAAATGGGATCCAAATAATTTACTCAACCCATAATATCTATAATATGAAGTTTTTACAAATTGATGAGATATTTTTAATAGAGAAAGATAAAAATCATAATACTATAATACAAGCTGTGAGAGATATTGAGAATATCAAAGGGTATGAAAATCTATTAAGTCTTTATGAAAATGACTACTTAGGTAGTTTACCAAAAGTAGAAGAGATTATTACGGAAATATTGTAATGGTAAATTATCTAGAAAAACTGATTACTTCTGATGATCGTAAAAAACCTGCTGTTCCAAAGAAAATTTTCTGATTGTAACGGATTTTGGGGAGGCATTTTAGGGGGGCAAGAAATCCGATTTTTTGAAAAAATCGGATTTCTCCTGACAATTTGGATTGGACAAAATTTCGTCAAACTCCCAATTTTTAAGCCCTCCCCAAAATCCGTTACAATCAGAATTAATCTCTTAAACTTGGATTCTAAAATAAATTACTTATGAGAATTGGGATTATCCTTAGAAATTTTTTTGAAAAATCGGAAGTTACGACTAGGGCAGGGTATTTCCATGCTCTTGGCGGGAACCCATTGGCAACTGGCTCCGTAACTGATAAAGGGAGTAGAGTTAAGCACTAGATATTTTTTGATTTTTGAAACTCATTCGTAAATGATATTTAAATAACTTTCACCATTTTTTACCGGGTGTTGAACCAACTTCGCTACGGGCAAATTTTTATTGTTAGGTAGGTAAAAATATTTTTCTTTTAAAATTCAACGTGATAAAAAGCCACACCCGAAAAAATTTCTTTTCAAGCCTGACATTTTTGTTTGGGAATGGGTCTATATAACATATAAGCACAGAAATTTTTAATCTGGCCCTTAAATGTCTGAACATGATTACACGGATTTACGGATGCTCAGGATGACATTGAGAAGTTAATCCTGATCATCCTTGTTATCCGTGCAATCTTGTTCAAACATTTATAAATCATAGTTCAAAAATTAGGCATCCCAAAGAATGACAGTCAGAGCCGAGTTGCAAAACATTTTTGGTAGGGTGGGTAGGAGCTTCGCGGAAACCCACCACTATATATAAGTATTACTCGAAATGTTACACCCATTTGGTTTACCTTACGCACTTGTTAGAATCTTGGGAAACTTGATTAAAAAATAAAAAATAATTAATCGGCCAAATATTAAGGCTTGTTCAACTTGGAATCATTATGCCAACCATTCATTTAGAAAATGCCAAGTCACCGGAACTATTTGTAAATCTAGTCAATGACGTGATAAACGGTCAAGAATTTTTAATTACACAAGCCGGTAAACCGGTAGCCAAATTGTTGTCGGCCACAAGACCTAATCGTTTTCCAGACCTCAGTGATTTTCGTGCCTCCATAGCACCTAGTCATCTATCAGCAGGAGAAATGGTTTCTCAAATGAGGGATGAAGAAGATGAAAAATTTGGATAAACCATTATTTTTTGAAGTGCTCTATTACCCTATTATCGGCCAGAAGTGCTGAGTCTTGTGGTACAAACTCTCTTGACATCGGCCCAAAATGATATATTCATCAATAATCTCATTGAGGTTGAAGTCGCATCTGCTATAGCACGTTGGAGACGGATGAATGAAATTAGTGAAACTGATGCTTTAGCCATACAACAAAAGTTCACTGAACATAAAATACTCGGTTATTACACTTGTCAGCCTATATCTTGTGACGATTTTAAACAAGCAACCGATTGGTTGTTACAACGTAAAACCGCTTTGCGTACTTGTGATGCGCTACATTTGGCTTTTGCCACAAGGATCGGAGCAGTTTTAGTGACAGCCGATAAAAAGTTAGGCCAAGCTGCAAAGGAATTAGGGGCAGATTATCAACTTTTGGTTTCTAGCACTCACTAATTATATGAACTATGGTTTAACTGATTGTAATCGTACTATGATTTTTAATCCCAATCTTAGGTTTCATGTAATCAATAAATCATAGTTCAAAAATTAGGCATCCCAAAGAATGACAGTCAGAGCCGAAGTTGCAAAACATTTTTGGGTGGGTAGGAGCTTCGCGGAAACCCACCACTATATATAAATACTCAGGCAACTAATTTTCGGGCTCCATAACTCAATTAATAATTGGCATTAGAAAATATGTTAAAGATTCACTCTTTAATTTAATACACACCTCAAAGTAGATTCATGGCTTTGAGCTATTGAGAAGTTACGCCATAACAAAAGTGTTACTCGAAATGTTACACCCGTTTGATTTACTTTATGCACTTGCCAGAATTTTGAGAACACCATGTGACAAAAGTATTACTCGAAATGTTACACCCATTTGATTTACCTTATGCACTTGTTATAATTTTGGAAAACTTGATTAAAAAGTAAAAAATAATTAATCGGCCAGAAGTGCTGAGTTTTGTGGTACAAACTATCTTGATATCGGCCCAAAAATGATATACTCATCAATAATCTCATTGACGTTGAAGTCGCATCTGCTATAGCGTTAGTCAGTCTAAAAACTTGGATGTTGCCTGTAAATCCAAGCGAAGTAAAAGGGAATATAACATGTCATTAAGTACGCGCATTACGATTGATCCGCAGATTTGTCACGGTAAACCTTGCATTCGTGGATTACGATACCCGGTCGAAAACATACTCGAATTACTCAGTAGTGGCATGGGGATAGGAGAAATATTAGCCGACTATGAAGATTTGGAAGAGGCAGATATTTTAGCGGTACTCACTTTTGCAACTCATTTAGCACAAGTTAAAACTTTTGTCGAATTGATATCAATAGCACCCATTCAGACGAGGCAAGCATTAGTCCAATGACATTTCTCATTGATGCACAACTACCGCGTCGTTTAGCCTATTGGTTACGACAAGCCGGTTATGAAGCGGTTCATACTTTGGATTTACCAAATGGTAATCGCACTCAAGATAACCAAATTAATACACTGTCTCTAAAAAAACAGTGGATTGTTGTCAGTAAAGATAGTGATTTTGTCGATTCCTTTCTAATTCAAGGAAAACCTTATAAATTGTTATTGTTGGCAACTGGAAATATTAAAAATATTGAATTGGAACAACTATTTTTCAATTATTTTGACGAAATAGCTTCTTTGTTTGAATCGCATCGTTTCATAGAATTGAATCGCACTATGATTATTGTTCATCAATGATTTTTTAAGGTAGCTAAATTATTAATCAATAAATCATAGTTCAAAAATTAGGCATCCCAAAGAATGACAGTCAGAGCCGAGTTGCAAAACATTTTTGGTAGGGTGGGTATTAGCTCTCGCGGAAACCCACCACTATATATAAATACTCAGGCAACTAATTTTCGGGCTCCATAAAAAACTCAATTAATAATTGGCATTAAAAATTATGTTAAAGGTTCACTCTTTAATTTAATACACACCTCAAAGTAGACTCATGGCTTTGAGCTATTGAGAAGTTACGCCATAACAAAAGTGTTACTCGAAATGTTACACCCGTTTGATTTACCTTATGCACTTGCCAGAATCTGGAGAAGTTACGCTGTGTGACAAAAGTATTACTCGAAATGTGACCCCCATTTGGTTTATCTTACTCGCCGGAATTAAGTTCGGCAATGTCACATTATATCGAAGTAGGGTGGGTGTTAGCTCTCGCTGCAACTCACCAAACTGGAAAAGATATTTTTTCTGATTGTAACGGATTTTGGGGTCACAAGGAATTACGGTGGTTTTCATCGTCAATAAGGGTTGACACATAGGTCAACCCCTACAAAATTTGGTGCTTGTAGGGGCGAACCTATGTGTTCGCCCCAAAATCCGTTACAATCAGTATTTTTTTATCTCGCCGGGATGGATACCATAAGAATAAATTATGCCAAATTTAATAGCATTAGTTCCAACATGGCACAATTTTGATGTCGAATATCGTGTTCACTCAACACGCCGAATGTTTGAACGAGGTATTACAGATAAAGATATAGAAAATTTGCTAACCAATGGAAAAGTTATTGAACAATATCCAGATGATTATCCATTACCCAGTGTTTTACTAAATGGATATACATTGACTGATAAACCATTACATGCTGTAATCGCCATCAATGAACCAGAAAGTAAATTGATCGTTGTTACTACATACAAACCAAGTATAAACAAATGGATAGATGACTTTTCTAGGAGAAAAATATGAAATGTGCCATTTGTAAACATGGCGAAACCCAAACTGGTTTTACAACTATTGTTTTAGAAAAAAGTGAAACCGTTTTAGTATTCAAACAAGTTCCAGCACAAATTTGTGATAATTGTGGAGAAGAATATATTTCATCTCAAACAAATAAAGGAATACTAGAAAAAGCCAAACATGAGATAAACAAAGGTATAGCTCTCGAACTGTTAAACTTTAAACCAAGTTTACCCAACGTCGCTTACGCTAATTGATGGCTTAATGAATCGTGGAATTGTAAATTGGCGGGTAAAGCCTATATATAAATACTCCGGCAACTAATTTTCGGGCTCCATAAGAAACTTACGCACTCGCTGGAATGCTGGGATATTTGATTGAATAGGCAAAAATATATTACCAATTGTAAGTAAATATGTTAACCGATGTAATTTAATATTTTGTCTCATTGCAAAAAAAATATCATGTTAATGGTAATTACATTTTCTAAATATGGCTAATTGTTAATTTAACTGTAACTACTTAGGTTAATATCCGGCATCTAGTACAACGGATCGGGGGAGTTATCGGATTGGTGTGCTTCAGTATCTCTCGTTATGAGCCGGTAGGGGGTTGCCTTTGTTCGATAAGGTGAGCTACAGTCTCGCACCAATCCGGTAAGTCCCCGGATCCGTTGTACTATAATACACACCTCAAAGTAGACTCATGGCTTTGAGCTATTGAGAAGTTACGCTCATAACAAAAGTATTACTCGAAATGTGACCCCCGTTTGATTTATCTTACGCACTCGCCGGAATTTTGAAAAGTTACAGTGTGTGACAAAAGTATTACTCGAAATGTTACACCCATTTGATTTACCTTACGCACTTGTCAGAATCTTGGGACATTTGAGTAAGCAAAAAATATCTTACCAATTGTAAGTAAATATTGTTAGTATGACAAACCGATGTAATTATTCTGATTGTAACGGATTTTGGGGTCATAAGAAATTGCGGTGGTTTTCATTCGTAAGTAAGGGTTGACACATAGGTCAACCCCTACGATTGTTGGTGTTTGTAGGGGCGAACCTATGTGTTCGCCCCAAAATCCGTTACAATCAGTAATTATTTAATTTGTCCCATTGCAAAAAAACATCATGTTAATGGTAATTACATTTTCTAAATATGGCTAATTGTTAATTTAACTGTAACTACTTAGGTTAATATCCGGCATCTAGTACAACGGATCGGGGGAGTTATCGGATTGGTGTGCTTCAGTATCTCTCGTTATGAGCCGGTAGGGGGTTGCCTTTGTTCGATAAGGTGAGCTACAGTCTCGCACCAATCCGGTAAATCCCCGGATCCGTTGTACTAGGGCAATGTGACATTATCAAGATAATCATACTGCAACTTATAGGAGGTAAAAAACTAAAGAAAATTTTGTGTCGGCAACTAGGTAGTGTAGCTACCTGAAAAACGTTTTAATAATTAATAGTCAGGTGGGTAGAATTTCCAATATGGCTAATTGTTAATTTAACTATACTTTTAAAAAAGAGGTAGGTTTAATTATGAGACTGAAAAAATTTGCAGCAGCAGTATCGTTGGCTTGTGCCGGGCTTGCTGTGTCTCCGGCAACGTGGGCGGCATTTCCGGGAGCGGGCGTGGATAATGTCCAATCCTTGGCGCAATTCAAAGTGACATTTACGCAGACGTTTGCTTTTTATTTGCGGGACAAAAAAAATGCCCCTTTTTGTGTAGGTTTTGATAAGGCAAATTATGATTGTCCAGCGAGCGCAAGGACTTATACAAGCCCTATGATGTATGAGCCAAATACGAAAGTTGGTAGAAGTGATCCGCACCAAGACGGTGATGGGACAGATGAGATGTGGGGTGCTGATATTTGTAAAACTGGCAACACTAGTTCTTGTACGGACTTTTTTTCATGGACACAAGAGCCAATTCTTGACGCACACTTTCAGTGGAAAGAGAATGGTTACCAAGCTGATGGATTTCCATTCGATGAAGGGCCTACTGGTAGGGAAGAAGTCCATACCCAAGTGGTTTCCTTTAAATTGAATCCGTTAAGAAGAGATGGCAGCGCAACCGCAGTCAGAGCTGGTGCCCAAGCACCTTGCCAAGCACGCAGTTTAGGTGAAGTCGAATCACTGAATGGCAGTGGATTCCCGGCGGAAAGTTTCTTTCAAATGTATGTTGACGTTGACGTTGATTTTAACAAAGATGGAAATGTAGATTTAGTTTTGTTCAATATGGCCGGAGATGGTCAGACAATTATAGGTGGAGATCCACTTATCATTGAATCGACCAACCTAAAGAGTTTTCCTCCAAAGGTTATTTATTCACATACAGGCCGTACTGGTGATAAAGTTGCGCCCAAACTTTATATTGGGGTAGCAAACCGGGCAAGAACTGGTACAGTAAAACAGGATTGTCAACGTGACCCAAATCCGGAATTCTATTTCCAAGGTGGTGAGGAAGAACGCAAGCACATAGGATGGATCCGGATTGCGACTCATGGCATAGGCTTTGGTGATGACAATATCGAAGGTGACCAAAGTAGGAGACGCGGTACAAAAGAAGGTGAGCGTCCGGATCAATGCCAAGAAGGTGAAAGTGACATTGCGTGTTTTTCGAGAACTTTCAATAGTTTACCAATGATGCCGGTCGTGGAAGCGGAAAAGGATCCACCACCTGATCCTGAATTTGTCGAGCTTGAATCCGTTATGGCAATGCCAGTAGGTAAAAGTATTGTCCTGGGCTGGAAAACGGCTTCTGAAGTTAACAATGCTGGTTTTCATGTTTGGCGAGCCCGAAAAGATGAGAGGGGCAATTTCGTGGATATTGTCAAACTCACCAAGCAACTGGTTCCAACGCAGGGTGTATCACACACTGGAGTGACTTACTCTTATGTAGATGATTCTATAACCGTGCCGGCCACTTATTTTTACGCTGTGGAGGATGTTGAATTTAACGGTAAAAGCAAGATACATTTGGAGCATGTCGTTTTTGCTACCGTGCAGTAAGTAATATTCGCCAAAAATTCTTTGAGCTAGAAACCTCAGAGGTTTGGCAAACCTCTGAGGTTTTTGGCCCCAGAACTGGTAGGTGAATTTGCCAACTTTAGTTCCGGTTTGGCAAATTCAACATTTTATTTACAATTGGATTAATGGAGTATTTAATTAATGAACTCAAATTCCAGAAAACATGATCCCGCAAAATGGGATTGCGATTTGGGGCCACCCCAAAAACGATGGCGAGATCGCTTTGCCCAATGGGTAATGGTAGGAATGCTCGCGGTATTTTCACTAGGTGGTATTACTGTGCCTACGATTACTTTGGCTGCTGATGATGGTTCAATCATTAATGTGATGGTTGTATACACAAAAGAGGCTTATGAATCAATGCACATGACTGAAGATGATCTTAAAGATAAGATTGGTCGGATTGTTCATGATGTAAAGACGAGTTTTGAGGAAAGTGGTGTAAATCCACGTTTAGCAGAAGATGAAAACTTGGTCATCAAGAAAACTAGCTATTCTGATGAAGAAGAAAATCCAAATCCAAAAATAAAAGAAATTTGGGATGACCTGATTACTGTTGATATTGATGATATTGATGACCCCATGAGGGAAATCCATTTATGGCGTAATGAGTTTCTTGCTGACGTGGTAATTCTTATAGTTGGGAAAAGACATTCTGGTGGTTGTAGTTATTCAGAAAAATTGCGAGTTAATGATGATTATCCGAATGGTGATCCTAATTTTAAAGAGCGAGCTTTTGCTGTTGTCAAAGTTAGCTGTGCTGAGATTCCTGAATCTAATTTAGGTATAAGTCCCGCCTTTGCTTATAAACTTGGACATCTTATGGGTTGTCCTGATAGTGATGAAGTTGATAATGACAAACGCTATATAATGAATAACTCATTTGGTTCTCGTATAAATAAATGGTCAGATTCTTGTACCACAATAATCAATAATACGGCACATACGGTAGCCAATTTTCGTTCAGCAAGCATCTTACAATTTTCCAATGCCCTACAAACCGTTGATGAAGATGCCGGTACTGCAACCCTTACAGTTACTAGAACTGATGGTGCCTATGGTGATATTTCTGTAGATGTAAGCGTTTCTGAAGAAAGTAGTGCTTCTGATGGTAGTGATTATGTTATAACTTCTCCTACTCACTTGGAATGGGCAGCTTCCGATACCACCAATAGAACTATTGATATATCCATTATTGATGATGATGTTGCCGAAGAAACTGAAATTAATTTGGAGAATTTTGAAGGTACCGAATTTGTTAAGTTTACTTTGGGCAACATTACCGGTAAAGCAGACTTGGGTGATCAAGATACAACTAGGATAACCATCAAAGATTATGACGGTGATGATATTGCCTACGTTATTGACAATACTGTTAGTATGACTGAGGAGATTGCTGGTATACAGAAGGCTTTGACCGACTACACTCAAAAGATTGCTGATCAAGTGAGTAATGGTACAAGAGCATCAGCACCAAGCGTTAACTTCACGACATTTAGGGATGACATTCTTCATTGGGGAACATCTAACGATCTGACAAAAGTCCAGGGTTGGATTGATAAGTTGGTTGTAGCTGGTGGTGACGAATGTCCGGAAGCATCCGTGCAAGCCTTAAACGCGGTTGCCCCAACTCTAAATAATAATACCAAAATATTATTCGTTACTGATGCCTCTCCACATCCAGAGATGGATATTGCCTCTACAATTAGTAACTTGAGAGACAAAGGTATAGCAGTCGATGTGATATTGACCGGTGACTGCGTTGGAGCTACCAGACGTGGTGATAGACAAACAGATGCCACCACCACACGACGCAGTCCTCGCGATGGTTTTCGGGTTATTAAAAGTGCGAGAGAAGTTTATTCACGTCTCGCGTTTGAAACCGGTGGCTCATTTATCTACATGCCAGAAGTAAATGACAAAACTTCATTAAATGCCACTAAGTTTAAACATACCATTTTTAATGTTATGTCCGGTACCGATGAGCCGGCTGTAACATATACTGCTCCAAACACTGCTTTGCAAGGTGGAACTTTGGACTTGGTCATCAATGCCTCAAACACTAACTTCAATGATTCTAGTGAGGTTAGTCTTAGTGGTGGTATTGTTGTTAATGGGGTGCAAGTCCTCTCCGCTACCCAACTCGTAGCCAATGTCACGGTGTCATCAGACATCACCCCGGATTTTTATGATGTGAACGTGACGACTCGTTTGGGGACTGAAACTGAAATCGCCACTGGCAGAGGTGCATTACAAGTAATAACCCCAAGAGGTTGGGCCGAAGTTTTGAGTGTCGCCCCATCTATGAGTGTTATGGGTACTACTGCGGTTGTCGAAATATCCGGGTTTTCCACCAATTTTGACGAAACTTCAACGGTTAGTTTTGAGACTGGGGTTACCGTCCAAGAAATAACGGTGCAAAGTCCAACTTTGCTGACAGCAACCATAAACATTGCAGCGGACGCTAAAGCTGGCTGGCATAGAGTATTGGTCAGAAGTGGTAGCCAAAGAAGCGGAAAGATGAATGCCTTTTTGGTCCTGCCAAAAGAAGTAACTAGCGATACTGCGGTATCTAAAGTTACCACGGTAACACCAGCGCAAGCTGCAAAAAATTCCATAGTGGATATTGCTATTGCCGGAAATGCCACCAATTTTTCTGAGGAAAGTTTCTTGGATTTCAGTGGTAATGGAATAAGAGTAGTATCTTTTGACGTGATAAGTGCTACACAGGCAACGGCTACTATCGCCATTGAAAATGATGCTGCGCTTGGTTATCGAGATGTGTTCGTCAGTACCGGCGATGAAACGGCTAATTTGCTCAAGGGTTTTGAAATTGCTGCCGAAGTACCGGAAATTGTTCAAGTAAATCCAATCCACGGTTCTTTAGGTGAAACTTTAGAACTTAATATTACTGGACAAAATGTCAGCTTTTCTGCGGAAAGCGTGGTAAATATTGAAGGCACTGGTATTACCATCCTATCCACCACCGTGATCAGTCCGACTCAAGTCACAGCCAATATACAAGTTAGTGAAGCCACCGGAATTGGTTGGCGTAATGTTTCCATTACTACTGGCTCGGATATAGCCACATTACGTGATGGATTTGAGATAATACCTAAACCAACTCCTCCTCAGAAAGACCCGGTAGAGGAATTAGCCAAAGCCAACCTTTATCTGGCTTGGGGACAAATTGTTGATGAGCTTGGCAATCCCATTGCTGGTGTCACGTTGCAGCTAGGGGGCCAAACAGCTACAACCGATAAAGCCGGTATTTGGTATGTATATGGTATCGTTGAAGGTAACTACACCATAGTTGCCACCAAAGATGACTATACATTTACCCCGAAAGACGTGGTACTCGGTAATCAGGAATACATAACGGAAGTTGCTATGGTACCTAATCCTTCCGGGCCAAATGACTATACTGTTTATGGCACAATTTTCAATACCGATGGTAAACCACTGGCCGGTGTTACGGTACAAGTGGGTGACCAAACAGTGGTGACTGATGAAAATGGTCAATGGGAAATCACGGGCTTGTCTGAAAATAAATACTCCGTAGTTGCCAGTAAGAAAGCCTTCACGTTTGCGCCACAAGAAGTAGAACTTGGTGGTAATAATCCCAGAATCGAAGTCAAAATCACGGTTGGCCCTTCGGAACCACCACCCAGCTATGCTGTTTCTGGCACCATCACGGATACTGACGGTAATAAACTTGCTGGTGTCAGTGTACAAATAAATGATGGCAAGACGGTGGTGGTAACTGATGCCGAAGGCAAATGGGAAATCACCGACTTGCCGAAAGGTAACTATACAGTCACTGCTAGTAAAGAAGGCTACATCATTGCCCCCAAAGATTTTGTGGTGGACGGTGAAAATGTAACGCTAAATCTTGTAATTGAGACTCCCGAAGGCGAATACACCGCTTATGGCACAATCCGCGATGAAGTTGGTAATAAACTCGCCGGGGTTACTATACAAGTGGCTGGTCAAACTGTAATCACTGATGCTGCTGGTAATTGGGAAGTACCCAACTTGCAAGAAGGTGAGTACATTGTCATAGTCAGTAAAGAGGGTTATATCTTTGCTCCGGAAAATGTGGCACTCGGTAACGATGAGTTTAGACAGGAAACCGTTTTAGTACCTTTGTCCAAGCTCAAAGTGAAAGTTGTGGTTGAGCCACGTACCATCAAACAGAATGACAACGTTACTTATATTGCTACCGTAATCAATGGTGGTAAAGAAACGGCAACCGGGGTTGTTCTTACTGATGTGTTACCAGCAAATGCCGGTGGACTTATCTCCATTGAAACCTTGGATGGTGGGCAATGCGATGCCGACACTATAACTTGTACGTTACCGGATTTAACTAGCGGTAATTCTGCAAGAGTAAAAATAGTGGTGAGCAACACGCAAGCCAAGAGTTTGTTAAATACGGCAACCGTGACAGCGAATGAGTACTCCGCCGATGTGCAAAAAACATGGAAGCGGGTTATTCCGCATTTGGCTGCCTCCATCACGGATTCGCCTGAGCCATTGCAATTACCGCAACCGGGCGCACCGAGAATGCTACATTATGACGTAGCAGCGACATTAAGTGCTAACGCGCC
>Ga0233404_10000157_pt1 | contig 17280 bp, 28 predicted proteins | sample Na_oxic_2_MG_FD_179861 | JGI IMG/M metagenome (GOLD analysis project Ga0233404, IMG submission 179861) | Seawater microbial communities from Saanich Inlet, British Columbia, Canada - Na_oxic_2_MG | ecosystem: Environmental > Aquatic > Marine > Inlet | place: Canada: British Columbia | collected...
GGAAAACTTGATTTTGAGGAGAAGATGTTTGAGGATAGTGAGAATGGGTATGATCAAATGATTAAATACAGAGATCAAATTTTAGCTCAAACAGAAGCAGTAACAGAAGCGGAGGTAGTAACAGAAGCGGAGGTAGTAACAGAACAGGAATTGCCTAGTGGATATGATCGAGTGAAGACAGAGATAGATGGTATTATAGAAAAAACAAAAGCACGAAAGACAAAGTCTAGTACAAAACCAAGTGATATATTTAACAATACTTTAAACTACTTACAGGGTACTAAGGTATACGAGCAAGCGACAGATGTTCAAAGAGAGCAAATGGTCAGAGAGCTTAGAGAGAAAGTGGGGCTAACAGAGAAGAAAGCACCTACTCCTAAAGCTGCAATAAAGAAAGCAATTTCTAAAGGTATAATTAAAGGTATACAGGATGCCACTAAAATAACTATAACTGAATCCCAAGCTATTATACAACAAATAAAAGCATTGAACAGAGGTGCTAAAGATGCCGTTAAAGCAATAGCTAAAACAAAGAAACAGCTTACATCAGATATAAAAGATTTAGTTAAAAAAGGTAAGGTATCTACCAATCAAATGGCCACAGTTATAAGTAAGCTTAATAAAACTAAAATGCTTAATCCTGTGTCCGTAGAAAGATTTGTGGATTACATGGCTAAAGTTTTTAATAATGCAGAGTACGCTAGTATTATTGAGAATGCAAACAAAAAAAGAAATGCTGCTAAGAAAAATGCATCTACTAAAATTGGTATAGCTGAAGGTCTTGTTCCTCAGTTACAAAGATTGTTCTCAGTGAACCCTACTTTAATACCTGATGCTGTATTGGATAAGTACAGTTCTCTTGTAAATATGTTCAGTAAAAGACAGACAGTATTGGCATTACCTTCTATTGATGAGGTTACTAAAATAACAGAGGATGTTTTACAGCAATTAGATGAAGAGCAATCTATGGCTATTGACTTAGCAGATAGGTTTGATTCAGCTGAGAAAGTAATAAATGATGAAGGAAAAGTAGACTACGCAGCTACTATAAAAAGCATGCTAGATAATGATCAAATAACCGAAGCAGAGTTTGAGGTTATGAAAAAATATAAATCACAAATTTATCCTGCATTAAAAGCAGAGCCTAAGACTCAGGAAGAAATTGATCAAGAAAGAGCTGAAGTTATTGAAGACATTAATAACATTGATGAGATAAACACAAAAGAACTTCCTAGCCAAGAGGAGAGATCTCTAGCTAATACATTAAAGAAACTTATAAAGAGTGATGCTATTAATGAATTGTCATTGCCAGATCTCAACAATCTATTTAAACTTATTGATAATATAAATAATGGATACCTGCCACACTTTGCTCAAGTAATGGTTGAGAAACTAAACGCCATAGAGGATGGAAAGATAGGAGCTAAAGCGATTGAGAGATCTAAGTTACTTCCATTCAGTAAGATTTATTCTAGAATTAAATCTCTTATAACTAAGAAGGGATCAATACAGGAAATGATTAGACGAAATCCTTTATTTAATATTGATCAAATATTTGGAGATTTTAAAACAAAAGATATTTTTAATTCTTTATTTGGTAGAGCTGCTGAGGCTTCAGCTAATATGAGGAAGGAATTAAAATCAATTCAAGATAAGATAACTAAAGCTGAACAGGCGGTTAATAAATCATTTAAAAGAGATTCTAATAAGTTTGTTATGTCTAAGTACAAACAAATGGCTTATCTTATTCAACAAGAATTCTTAAGCAATCCTAATAACAAACAAGTAAATGACATCTCTGAATTTTTAAAAGCCACAATACAAAGAATTGATGAAGGCACTACAAGGTATTCTAAATTAGATGCAGAAATGTTACAGGAAGTTTTAGATACTTACACGGATTCAAATGGTAATTTTGATAACGTAGCTTTATATGAATCTTTTAATAAAGCAGAAAAGAATTCTATAAAAGTATTAGAAGATATAAATAAATCTTTAGGACCTAAAGCAGTTTATACCTCTACAATAATTCGTGGTGAAAAAATAAGTCCACTTAAAAACTATACTCATCTTAGTGTTATACCTGACAGTAAACCATCTGATGTTATGGGTAGTGGCGGAGTATCTGAGGCAGATAATTTTAGTGCTAGATCTAAACCATCTACAAAAGCAAAGTCTTTAATTGAAAGAACAGGTAAAGTATCTCCTTTAAATTTTGATGTGTATGCTTCAGTTCAAAGAGGTTCTAAACAAACACTGATGGATTATCATTTAACAGAGCCAATTAGAACTTCTAGAAGAACATTAAATCAGATAGAAAAAAATCTATCAGGAGATAGTAGAATGCCTTCTGATTTACGTGAGAAGTTTAATGCAATAAGATCTGCATTTGAAGAGGCTACAGAAAACCTTTTAACGAACTCATTCACAGAAACATCTATTACTGATGATGTAATGAACTACCTACAGAAACAAGGGTATCGATCTATATTAGCAGGAACAGGTAGGTTTGTTGCGGAACTTACGTCCAACTTATCATTTGCAATGATAGTAGATCCTAAAGGTTTTATTGCTGGAACTAAATTACGTAAATTAATAGGTAGTCCGAAAGCTCCTGCTGTTATGAGTAATCTAAATAGTAAGCAAACAAATCGAATATTTCCTAATGAGGATTTGTCAGGGAAAATGTTAGATGTTAATATATTAAACCAAGCAACCGGTGTAAAAGGCGGTAAGGCAAAAAGTAAAGTTAATAATATTATATCTAAAGGTTGGAATAAAACTGGTCAAAGATGGATTAAAGGTGTTGAGTTTGTAGCTGACTCTTTAATATCTACCCCGGATAAACTAATAATGCAGCCAATGTGGTTTGGTGCTTTTGAAAATAAGTTCAAAGAGATAACAGGAAAGTCACCTGACTTTGATAAGATCGCAGCCAATGATGAAGCGTACATGAAAGAGTTTGAAAGCGCACTGAGTGAAGCTAAGGATTTAGCAGACAATAGATCTGTAATGGCTGGAGCTACAGATAATGCTTTTATGGGTATGCTTAAAGGTACATCGAAACCAAATCAATCTGTTTCATTAAAAGCTTTTAATGCATTCAACAACTTCATGACAAGGTTCTTAATATTTGAATACGTTACAGCTAGAACAGGTGTAATGAATTTAATTGGAAAAGGAGACTTGAGCAAGAAGCAGGGAGCAGCACTGATAGGTGGTGTAACATCTCGTATGGTTCTATATACATTACTAGGTCAGGTTACAGCTGAGGCCATGAGTAGTATGTTTGAAGAAGAAGATGATGATATTGTTTTATTTGAAGATGACCAGGATGGATTAAAGTCACCGGATAAAATGCTAGGACAAGCCTTTGCATCTGCGTTCTCATCTTTATTATTTGGTCGTGATTTTGGTAACGCAACTAAGTCTGTAATAAATTATGCAGTAGAGGAATTTAATAAACAACAATTAGACTTCTTGAGGGAGGGTGATTATGATCCATTCAAGGATGGAATACAATACACTATAGTACCTAAGAGTAAACCAGGAAGAGGTTCTGGTCTTGCTGACTTCTTAATGAAAATGGGAGCTGCATATGGACCTATACTTGGAACAGCAGACCTACTTGTAAAGAAACTTACAGAGCCTGAAAGGAAGGAATCTGATGCCATCAAGAGACAAGAAGGTGAGAGGTTTGTTAGACTTCCATTAGAGATACTTGGTAATCTAGGTTTCATTCCATTATATAAAGATATAAGGAAAGGTGTTCTTTCAAATCTTTATGGTGATCTAACTAGAGCTCAGAAACTTTTAAAAGAAAAGAAGCAAACTAAAAAAGAAATGCTTCAAGGGTATGACAGTGAATCAGATATGAAGAGATATGATTTACCTTTATGGGAAAAAACATATGGACCTGATTCTCAAGGGTATGATGAGAGACAAGCTGCTAAAGAAATAGCAAGACAAAAAAGAAAGATCAAGCAACAACTCAAAGACGAGATGTATGATTACACTCCTCCAAGTAAAAGAGGTAAGCGTAAATCTTCAGGATTTGGGCCTGGTAAGAAAAGAAAATCAAGATTCGGACCTAAAAAATAAAAAGTATATTAACAAGAAGTTAAGTGTAAATACGATTAAAAAATCGATAGCTTTTTTTTGTTTGTCGTTCATTAAAATATGTGTGTAAGTCTAGCTACTTGTCCGTGATTTACTGAGTGTATGAATCCTTCTACAGCTTTAACACCGCCAACACCATATCCTTTTCTGTGATGCCAGGAGTCTGAACCACTTGGTGATCTCAAAGACTCGACTGTTATTCCATGATAGTCTTTGCTAGACTTGTGATGAACGTGATGTGTGTATACATATCTATGTTTTGTTTCTGCCCACCATTTAGAGAACTCATTAGCCATTATCAAAGGAAGATCAGCAAGCTTTGCTCCGTCTCCATGAGTAGTTCCAATAAGATTACTACCATACTTATATCCTTTTCTGTGAGCTATAGAGCAATCAAAAGTAATATTCTTTGACTTTCTAAACCAGGATTGTATAGAATCTGATAACATAAATCCTGACATATAATCGTGGTTACTAGGGTTGTAACAAAAGTGCACATCAGCAACAGACATTAACATCTCAATAACATCTACATATAATTTTTTAGCAGTTAAGAAGTTTTCATACCACATCCCATCAGTATCCTGTGGTGTACCCGAGGTAGTAAGTCGTTTAGGTGTATCTATATGAAGTATATCATTACCTCCAATGAAAAGTATCTTATCAATGTTAAATCCATTAGCCTTATTAAGAATACCTTTTATCCCTTCCTTTACTCTCTTTACAGCAATCTGAGAGTTGTACTCTTCTCCTGTTTCAAAAGAAGATGACAGCTTCCCTATGTGTATATCAGCTGGATCAATAACTAACAAGTGTGGATCGCTTTGCTTTAATCTTTTTATTTTATGATAAGAAGGAGAATGTTTATTCATTTCCTTTATTATATCATCCCGGACTTTATCTAAGGATACACCTTTATTCTTAACATGGAGTGAAAAATTTTTACCTTTGTACCAATAATGATTTACATCTTTCATTGGTATACCGTTTGTTTCGCACTCAACTTTTAAAGCTCTGTGTTGACTTATGAGATCATACTCTTCCTCAGATAACCTAGGCCTTATCTCTACTTTTTTAGACTTCATCTTCTGTTGATTTTTGTATTTCTGTTAGTCTAAGTATAAGGTTGTTTATAACTAAAGAGAGTTCTTCATACTCCTTATCAACTAAGCATTCATAAATTTCAGAGGTAAAAATATTAAGGTCTTCCATCAGCCAATTAATATGGGCTATTCTCTTATTATCATAAGCTGATGGTCCTTTCATGTTACTTTATATCTATAGACCTCAAAAATGTATCTCCAATGTTTGGGTCTATTTTTTTTATTAACCTGTATATCTTTTTAGAATTTTTCAATACAGTATTTCTTTCACCTATAGTAGAGTCTGTTCCTAAGTTACAATACATATCGCAATCAATAAAAAGTAGTGTATCAATTTTTTGAGAACTATCTAATGATTGGTCAAATAATATATCGTCAATATTATTTAATGTATAATCCATTGTAGAATGTATTTAATTTTTTTAAAGTTTCTTCTTCACTTCCGATCCTGGTTCTTTGCCTAACCATATCTAGTAAAGATTTAACTCTCTCAAAACGAGAAGGTAAGACCCCTTGTTGCGAATATAGTAAATTATTTTGTTCTTTCAAAGTTTTATTTTCCTTTTCTAAATAAAATATTTTATTATTTAATGTAACCAGCATTATTTTTAGATCATTTCTTTCTAAACTTTCAATAAATTTATCGTTATCAAAGTAGTTAACAGTGTTATTGAAGTTTATTCTAAATATTTCATCTGTCTTTAAATACATATCTATTTTTTTCATAAGATTGACTATGCTTGCATGATTCATCTTTAATAAATTAGCGATATCTTCAAAGGTATATCCTCTTGATCTTAAGATAAACGAAAAAGTCATCCTCGCATATATGTATTTTGTTTTTCTACTTCGTTCTAAAATATTACAATTAAATTGTTTGTTTATATAATTAGTTAAAGTTTCTATTCTATTTTCAATTTTCGGTAAGTTTTTTTCCATAATATTCTATTGTATTTTTGTTAAGTATTGCATCTAGGTATTCATCGGAATTTACAAAGTTCAATAAGTAAATCATAGGGTAATCATCATCATATTCAAAGTAGTATTCTATACAGTAAAACTCATTCAAATCCTTCAATACACCATACACCTCATTTGTATAATCAGATGTTAATGGTAATTTATCTATCACATTATCTATTGCTGAAAGTATTTCATCTGAATGAACAGGATCTAGTTCAGCTATTTGTATAGTAAAGAATCCTGACATATAAAAATTATAAACCTCCCCTGTATACTTCTGTTCTGAATCCATGTTTTTCTAGTTCTTTTAATCTATATTCTTGAAGCTTTGACAGCTTCCCTTTTGGTTTTTTTATTTCTGAAAACAAAACATCAGAGTCTGGAGGAATAGCTAACACATCTGGAATACCATTCTTATTAGTCTTTATCAATTTAAGAACATAATATCCCTCAGCTTCTAGCTGTTTAATTCTCTTTGATTGTATCTGTTGTTCAGTCATCTAATTTAGTTTAAATTTAATAAATCTTTTTTGAAATGCCTAACAGTATAATCTTTTTTCTTAGATACTGCTTTGTATATTTCATGCTCTATTCCATTATTTGCAAACACCCAATAGACATCACTCTCCAGCCTATCTTTAGTTGTCATCCTATCCCTTGACTGCCAATAACTTGTGGCACTAAAATCTATATTGTAATACACCAGGCATTTAGCTTTCTTTAAAGATATACCTTCTCTTCCACTAACAATCTGAAGGGCTATAGTTTTATCTGTGTTGTTAAACTCTTCAAGATCCGTACATAGGTTGTTACCATAAACTTCTTTAAGTGCTTTAAATTCCTGTTTAAACTTATAAAATATTCCTACTTGTACATCAGAAAAATTGTCATGAATAAACTTCGCCTTACTTAAATCAAGGATAGTAGAATTACCTGACTCAAACTTTACTGTTCCGGAATACATTTGATGAAGCTTCATCATTAATTTTACAGGAGTATCTGCTAGTATGGTTTCTTCTTTACCTTCTACGACTAAATCTTTTTTAAGTTTACTTGTAAGTTTATATGTAAGATCACTCATCTGAACTTCAAGGATATGTTCTCTTGTGTCTACTTTAAATCCAGCCTCTTTCTGAGAGTAACTTATAGTATATGGACTCATATCATTGATAATCTTTTCTGATCCCTTAGAGTAATCCTTAATCATTAATCCATTTATTTTACGCTCTGTTACTTTAACATAGTCATCACAAAACCTGTAAAAGTTTTTGTATTTTTTAAATGGGTTGTTGGGTATGCCATACACCTGATGATACATTTGACTGTAAGACTCAGGACTAGGAGTACCTGATAATAGAATAGTTTTTGGATACTTATTCTTGATCATCAACTCTTTTACTTGCTTTGCTCTTTTGCTTGGCTTGGGAAACGCTCCCATCCCATGGGCCTCATCAAGTATAATTAAATCAAAAGGTTTTTCTGATTCAATCTTATGTATCGATTCATAGTTAATAACAGTAATATCATAGTTAGGTGCAAGTAGATCATAATCTCCCTGTATACTACTGATTGCTTTTTTCTTTGTTAGAAATAAGACATTGTTAGATCTTAAAAGTTCCCCAATTGATAAGCTTGTTAAAGTCTTTCCGGTCCTTACCTCCATAGCTAGATAAACAAAATCGTTTAACGTAAGAATACTTAAAGCATTTAGGGCTATTTCATTTTGATAATCCCTTAAAGTTATTTGTGATTTTTTATTTTCCATTTGTTGTTTATAATAATTGACACTAGTATTAATCCTATCTACAACATCAGTAGGTAGATCATAGCACAACTGTTTCTTGATAACAGATTTTTTTCCTCTACCTACTTTTATGTCTATAGTTTTATTGATAATACCCTGAAGTATGAGGCACTGATTGTACATCATCTTGTTAGTGTATCCTAATTTTCTTTCAATAATTTCCAAATTATTTTATTTGTTTTTAATTTTTTACTTCTATAACAAAAACTTTACCTACAGCTGTTTTATATGGAGTGGGTGCAGTACCTGTAATGTACGTAGCATAAGCAACAAGCCACTTGTAAAACTTAAACTTAGACATCTTACTTTTGTATGACTGATCAGAATGATTTTCAATAAACTCATAGTAGATACTGTTCATGTTTAATACTTTATTAAATTGCAATAAACTATTCCTTGGGTATCCATCAACAAGACCGCAAAACTCTATAAATTCATGAGAGGTTTCTGCAGAAAGTTTTCTTACATCTAGGTTGACAGATTCACTTTTTATTAATCCTGTAGATAGGTAATCTTTTAAACATGAAACCATGTAGTTATCAAACAAACACCAATCATCATCACTCCATTCATCAAAGAATAATTTTTTAAATTCATCGAGTGGTGTATAGTTTTTATTATAGTGCTGATGTAATTCAACCTCCCACTTTCGCCTAGCAAAAGAATTACCACTACCTTTTATAGCGTAATTTGTTGTGATAGCTATCTTAGGTGACTTTGAGAATGGAATTTTAATTGCATCCCTATTCTTTTTCTCCAATGTCATGCCTTCAGTTACAACAGAGAACAATCTTTCAAAATCAAAATGCTTCTTTACATCATCAAAACATAATACTTGAGTGTCAGCTGATACTGTTTGATAAGGGAATGATCTTTCAAAATTAAAAGCTTTACCATCAATCATTACAAGCTTTTTCATTTGAGATAATGCATACATAAATATACCTTTACCTGTACCTCCTTCAGGATTATCAGATATTATTTCATCATTTAATATGACAGCTGGACAGTAGGAAAGATTCTTGTAACCATGCATTAAGAATCCTATTGTTGATTCTAATGTTTTTATTCTTGCATTATCATTTGCTGATATCCTGGATATAAAAGTTTTATAATCGCTTTGATCAAAATTACATATATCAAACTTCCTATCTATAACATGATCCTTCCATACATAACCACCTAGATCAATGTAATCTATTTTTTCTATAGAGTCTTTTGTAATTTTTACTGCACAATTTTTGTAGTACAAGTAAGAAGTATCAATTGTGTCTTCTATAAAATAAATATCAATAGTACTTAGTAGTGTTAAAAACTCCTCCCTGAAGTACCTTACATTGTCAGCAAAGTAATTATAAATACTAAGATCATCAAGCTCCGATAATTTATTTAAAATAAAATCTTTAATCTCTTTCTCAGATGTATGGTCTATTAAATTATTTGTAACCTTTACAAACACATAATTCTTACCACCTTCGGGGCAAAACTTATTGAAACCGTTCTCTTCCAAGTATTGCTTAAATAAAATGTGAACTATTTTAATTACACCTTTATCTGATTTAGTCCAAAAAGTTAAGAGAGATCCCTCTTTCTCAACCCTATCTACTACAGATGAAACTACATCGCTACCTAGTCCGGACTCCTCTAACTGATAGCGGATTTCTTTTTTTGATAATCCACGCCTGAGCTTTGTTTTGATGTTGTTTATTACATCCTCATCTTCGTAGTACTTTGTTCCAAAGTTTTGTTTATTGGAGTAAGCAGACTCAATAGTTCTTTCTATCTCTCTTAAGGTAAAGTTATCTGTAGAGTATTGGTTTAGAATATAACTAGCCAAGGATCTATTAACACCGTAATCATTAAGAGCCATTGCTAGCACAAAAACATTTTGGTTTCTTTGGCCCTCTACCATTGGATATTTTTTTACCCACCACTTTACTAAAATCTCTACAATCTTATTCTCATCCGTGATTGGAATCGTTACAGGATCAACTCCTTTAATTACTTCCGTGTATTCATGATCCTCAATCTTATCCCATATTGATGAATTCTCATTCAAGTAAAGTAATGGATCATAAGACTCATAACAAACTCTACTCACATTCTTACACATTTTATCGAAGTAATCAGAATCAAAGTGCTTAGCTAAAGAATTAAAAAAGTTTACATGGTTCTCGGGATCAGCAGGTATTTTTACTAAAACCTTCAGCCCATTACCCGATGGTGAAACAAAAGCAGAATAAACAAACTTATCTTTCGTGAAGTTCTCTTTATCTTGAAGTAGTTCTTTCTTACTAGCATAACCATCAAAATCTAAACATATCAAACCACTATGATCTGATATAGATTTATCTGTACGCTTTGTGAATGTTCCACTGAAGCATACTGCTGGTAAGTTCTTCTTCAATTCGTTCCTGTCAGTTTTGTTACGTTCAGATCTAATTTTTTTTACTAGATCTTTTGACGATCCATTCTTTATCCTAGACAGTACTATCTGTACATCCCTGTGGAAAGGAGCCTGTGTTTCCTTTATATTTTTAAATATTGTGACAATAAATGACATCTTTATGTTGTTTTTTTTTATTTAATTTACTGATAATCAATTACTTTGATGAAAATGACGACTTTTACTTCTTCACATACAAGAAAAAAAATATATTAATAGATAACTATATATATATATATGAGAAATATTTATTACAAAATCGTCACAAATAATTGGTAAAAAAAAGGGGAACTTAATCCCCTTTTGGTTATACTATTGAGTGATTTAAAAAGGTAAATCAGGCTCTTCTACTGTTGACTGCTCAACAACAGGTGCTGTAGCTTTAGCATTGCTATTGTTCTGTGGCTTAGGCTCCCATGTATCTAACTCACAATAATGCTTTCCAGACTTTGCTTGTTTGATATCAATGTTAACCCATCCTTTTTTAGCGTTGTCTTTTAAAAATAAGATGGCTTCATCTACTTTTACTGACATACTACCTACTACGAAATCGGGTGCATTTTCTTTTCTTTTAAATGCAAACCCATCTGCGAAAATTTTCTCTCTTGACATATTGTTATTTGATTTTAATTAAACGTTCCAATAAATTAATAGTGTTTATGATAAGTTCATCCTTATCTTTTCGTGTACGGCAGTTCATTGGAACATTGAACCACATTACTCGAATTTTTTTTGACTTCCTTTTAAAGAATGTCTTCAATAAAGTATTCATTGATATCTATTTTTGGATTATCACTAAAGAAATTATTGTAAACCTCAACTGCTCTAATAACTTTCTCTTTACCTCTTTCAACAAATTCTGAACTAGGTTTAAAAATTCCGAGCATTTTAGTTCCTTTATCTACTACATAAAACTCTAAAGGTTTTCCAAAAAGTTTTTGATAAATGTAGCACTGACTGTCATAATTATACTTGCGAGCGCTCCACTTAAAATCTTTAATGTTTCCACTTGTCTTCAGATCAATGAGTTTATCTTCGCAAACTATATCAGCTTTACCCTTCCATTGAACACCGAATAACTCTGTTATTGCCGGCACTTCGTACTGAACACCTTCAGATCTTATACCTTCAAAGAATGAGTAATTAGACATCATAGAATCAACACAGTCTCTTATCTCTTGACCTTCTTTCTCTAGCATCATGATGCCATCTACAGCGATCTCCTTATAAGCTTTTGTATTCCTTGATGATACATCAACAAACTTTGTTTCCTTTGCTTTCTCAGGCTCTAGAATTAATTGATGGAAGTATCTACCTTTTACGTAGTTTACATTATCTTCTTGAGGTTTCCTAAAATCTTTAGGATTACTCAATAGAGTTCCAATATCTGAGTTCGATAGATATTGCTGTCCAAATGAACCATAATATTGTTCATCGTCTTTTAACTTTTGAAGTACGTCTTTCATTACTTCTTAGTTGATAATTTTTCAACCTCAGCCTTAGCTTTCTCACTAAGCTTACACTTACCCGATAACTCTAACTTTTTAATTAAATCATCGTAAGGTAGTGTCTTGTTCTGTACAGCGAAGGACATTAAACCTTTCCATCTTTTCGATGTAACATCTATAGTAGGAATAGGTGTTGGTGCTTTAGGTTTTGGTGGCTCTACGTTCTCAGGCATATCTTCTCCCGCATAGATGTAAATTCCAAGCCCAAACATTGCTAAATTCTTAACCAAACATCTCATTAATGTTTTGTTAATGTCAAAAGCAGTTGCTGGTTCAACAGTTTTATCTTTTCCATACCTTGTACTGTAACTGTAAGCAGTCTTTTTCATAGCTTTATTCGCTCCATCCATTACAGGTAGCCACATTCCTAATGTTTCTCCCTCTATTGTAACCTCTGTTCTGCACATGAATCCTAATTGATCATCGAATTCTGTAGGTAGTTCTAAATAAGTTGCATCGGGACAAACTTTTTTTACCTCACTCCATGCCCATGCCCATGAAAGATAAGTTAGTCCATTTTTTTTCTCTACTTTGTCGTTAACATTGATAGCTGACAGCTTCTCAAATGTTGTCTTTGTTGTTTTTGCCATTTAATTTAATTATTAATTTATTTAATTTACTTGTTGTTTTTGTATACTTAGATAGTATCTCTGATCGATATTCTTGATAAGAACTAATGTGTTTTAATCTATTCTTATTGTTTGCTTCAAGCTTTATTATTCTCTCTATCTTAGTTAAAATTGTACGATAGTTGGACAAAGATACATTATAAACACCAAACCTCCAACCGTGATCCATAAAATAACATTTTTCTATAGAAGTAATTACGCCGTAGTAGTCTCCATTTAGATGTGTATTAAGTATCTGAATTAAGCCTGTTTCATGGTCTTTAATTATTTTAACACCGGATAATATTCTAGATGTATAACCAACTCCACTTAAGTCCACCGCATGGTCATCATTTAAAGATTGATCAAGTATATTCTTTAAACTGTAACACATTCTTTTATCTGTTTTATAGTATCTTTATAGTCCTTATCTTTCCTGATCTTATTCTCTATACTTTTTATTCCGTGTAGTACAGGAGAATGGCTTATAACATAACCGTTCTTAGCCATAAACTCTTGAATATTAATTAACTTCATTGGTCGCTTGATGCATAAGTAATACAGTAAGTACCTTGCTTCTGAAATATTCCTAGTTTTTTCTTTCTTGAATAATTCTTCTTTTGATATTGAATATATATCACAGACTATATCTACGTATTGATTAAAAATATTTAATTTCATTTCTTATTTTTTATTTACTGAATATCTCTCCAAATGACTTGAACAAGTCAGACAGCTGATCATTCACATTGATAGTATTTTTCTTTGATGACTCTCTCTGTCTTGATTGCCATTGCTCTGAAACATAAGCATCATCCATGTGATCTCTCTCTATGTCTCTCGTTTGTATAAATAATTCTGATGATTTCCCCATCTTTTTATCTGTCTTTAATTGTTACTATTAATTTTACTATAAGTATGATAGTTATTATAATGATTACACCCATATCAATAAGTTTTGGTTGTGGTGTAAAAATGACTCTCGTCTATTGTATTTGATTGCTCCTTTGATATAATCAACAGAACTAAATAACCCGCTAAATCAAACAAGGTGTCCTCTGTCTGATCATTAAGTCCTTTGTTCTTTATTCTAGCAAGTTTATCATCAATCCTAGCACACAATGAATCCGTTGAATTGCCTTTGCTGAATATGTTAATTGGCTCAAGTGCAGAGTTACCATATGCTTCGTTCTTTTCCTCAAGCATATCGTTAATTCTTTTGGTTACTTCTTTAATTTTTTGTTTCATAATATATCATTGTATTTATCCTCTAATTTAATTTTATAAGATTTATCTTTATTGATTTTGAGATTTCTGATGTCTTTAATTAAAGACTTTCTTCTATCTCCAAAAGGCAGACTATCAGATAGTTGCTGTAGTTTTTGAATTAATTTTTTTCTATACATTGTCTCAAATTTATATTTAATTATTCAGTTAAGCAAACTTTACGTCACTTATTTTAACATACCAAAAACCATCCTTAAGTAATTTATCAGCTTCGTGAAACCAATTTTTTACAGGCTTTTCTTTTGTAAAACCTAGCTCTATACATACAGGAACTTTCATCTCTAAACATTCTAGTATTTCGCCTACAGATGTAACTAAACTCTCTGTTTCATCTTCAAAAACTGCGTACATATTAATGTTTGAATCTGATTTAAATATTTTAATTGCTTCAGAGTAATTTAAAGACAGCCAAGAGTAGCCATCTTTAAATTTTATTATTTCATAGTCCATCTTATAAGTATTCTATGTTAATTACCTCTCTGTCTTGTCTGTCTACCCATCTGTTTAGCTGTTCTGATCCAAAGAAAAATCTTTCAATAATCTCTTGCTTACCTTCATTGTCTTTTAATGTAATGCTTACTTTTGTTGCCATAATTTTTATTTATTTTCGTAATAGTTAATTAGATCCTCTAAATTTTGCTCAGTCAGATCGTTGTACGCATTTGCGTACTTATTTCGTTCAATATACGTAGATCCTCCGAATCCATCATTATGAATTACAATATTTTTTTTATTTGTCTTGCATTCATAACCTAAACCTCGCCTTGTCTTAAAGTAACGTACACTTATAACTCTTAAAGGGTCTCTAGATTCTACTTCTTTGATCAACTTTATTTCTTGGTATGCTTTTGACTTTATAGCCCTTGCATTACCATTCCAATCAAATAAATTCTGTAAGCTCTCTTCATTCTCATGCCCTTTTATAAGCTGTAAAAATTCTTCTTTGTACTTTTTGATTCTTTTTGATTCATAATCATAAAGTTCTTGTGGTGTTCTTGACATTATTAAATCGCCCATTTTTGTCGGAAGGGACTTGATCCTAGTTAGTTGTGGAATATGGTTTTGCTCCAATCTAGTGCATCTATGCATCCCACTTTTTAATAGTATTATTTATTTTCTTGTGCGTATTCCCATACTTGTGTATGTATGGAATCATCTACCCAATCCCAATAAAAATCTGTTATGTCCATTCCGTTTAAATTTACCTCTAGAATTTCCATATCGTTTTCAGGAGCATTCTCATGATCCCCATCATCCCAATAGTATTCATAATTTATCTCTAATTCGTAGTTATCATCAGTAACCACATAAGTTCCTTTTGTTTTCATAAGTGTCCCCCTATTTTTAATTCATCACATTCATATCTCCACTCTGTTTCTGACTCAGGCTCATTCATTCCTTTATAGTCATCTAATCCATTACCATAAACAAACTCAGATTCATTTAGCTTGTTTTCAATATCATCAATCCAATCTTCCTCTTTGTATATTATAAATTCATCTATACTTGTATATTTTCCGTTGTCTAATCTATAATTATCAAATTCATCTTCATCAATCTCAATTTCTATCTCAGCAAATTTATGATAGACTTGTCTTTGTTGTATTTTTACTTTCATATTATTTAGTTTTGATTCCATATTGTTTTTCAATGTTAAAATTAATTGCTCCTTTTATGGTGTTTTTAGGTGATTTTACCAAAAGCAATAGTCTTGCAATCTCTTCCATAACTTCTTCCTCTTTTGTCTCCTCGCAATAACAATCACTATATCTTTCTATAAATAATTTTCTAACTAAATCCATATGATACCAATCCAAGCAATTTCCATACATCTGATTAAAATCTTCTCCTTTGCCATCATCCCATTGTTTAACCCAATTTAGATATGGAGAATTATCACTAAACATAACTTCATTAACAAGTTCACATATTGTATCGTAGTACATCTGATGACCACCTCCTCCATCTAACCAAGCAAAATATTCAAGCCTTACAAGAGGATACATATCTGATGCACACGCACACAGAATCATATCATAATTTATTTTAGTAATTTGTTTTTGTTTTTCGTTTAATAACATCTTATTTGTTTTTATTGTATTGTTTAATAAATCGTACTACTGCATCGTATGTGTTCTCAATACTACACTCTTCTAATGCCCAATGTATAGCATCCCAAAAAATATCTTCATCATGCTCACACCTACTATCTAATCTACACTTCTCAACTACAGGCATCAGCCAATCCCATGAGGAGTGATAGTGTAAGTCCTCAAAACTTCTGTTGTTGGAAATTATACCTAAATTATCTTCTAATTTAATGTCGGGAAAAGCTACAATCTTTTTACCCACTACCGCTCCCATAAATTCTGCTATTAATGTATTACTCATTTTCTTGGTTATATTTAGTTAATGCATCAACATCTGATGCTATCGTTTGGCAGTCATCACACCTCTCTATGGTGTCAGCCATTAACTCTGTATTGTATGTCTCAATGTATCCCTTGTTCTCGCACATTTCACATTCGTCTTTAAATATATCATCTAAAAAGTCTTCATACTTGCACCACTTGTTGTTCATTTTGTACTCCAACAAAGTAGCGTTGTATCCTATTCTAACAGATACGTTTCTGTAGTTGTTCCTTGTTGCGTACTGCTTTGCACCTAGCAACGTATTACTTGTGTCAACGTGCGTGTTGTTGTTGTCTGTACTTCCGTATACTTTTATCATAATTCTTGTTTTAATTTATTAATAATGGTGTCGCAATGCATTGCATAATTTAAATCGCCTTTAATCATTGCTTTCTTTAGGCTTTCCCTCCAAAATTTTAATTTATTTGTTAGGCTTTCATTTTTTACTTTCATAATTCTGATTTTTTGTTCCACACGTTTAACGTGTTGTTAATTAATGATTCAATTTTACTCATTTTCTTCTGTTTTATAGCCGTAGGAATAAATAAATCCTCGGTCTAGGTTATTACACAGCATTTTATATACTGCTGTCTGTCTTGGTCTTTTGCATTCTTTGACCTCTACAATGTGGTCCTTTCCATGCTCTTGGTACTGAAAATAAAATGTTACTTTCATGAGTTGTATTTATTAAAGTTTAAAAAAAACCGATCAAGTGCCGACAATTTTTTGTAAGATCTAGGTTTTAGTTTGTTTACATCTGTAAACACTTCAATTCTGTTGTTTTCGATCACTGTTGTGATCCCTGTTTTTAAAACTTTTACTTCCATTTTGTTGATATTAAAGTTAAGACGCTTCACAGCGTTTCGCCCTGTATGGGCTCATCAGTTAACTATCTATTTATGTAGTAGCCTCCGCCACGATTAGTTGATTTTGTTGTACAGTATCCGGTGCTCCCGCATGATTGTATCCCTATTGAAATGATGATGATGATGATGATTTTTTTCATGGTTTAATATATTTCTGATCTTTC